>Ga0075425_100000392_pt1 | contig 40481 bp, 37 predicted proteins | sample SoiMethybrSBSTD4_FD_75300 | JGI IMG/M metagenome (GOLD analysis project Ga0075425, IMG submission 75300) | Bulk soil microbial communities from a Populus tree surrounding site in Tennessee, USA - Soil MetaG P. TD hybrid SBSTD4 | ecosystem: Environmental > Terrestrial > Soil > Tree plantation... | reverse complement strand
ATGACGATCCGCGCCAAGCAGCCGCCGCGACGGGTGCTTCACGTCGACCTCGCCAGCGGCAGCCTGCTCGTGATGAGCTACGAGACGCAGCTTCACTACACGCACGGGATCCCCAAGTCCAACGATCCAGTCGGCCCACGGATCAGCGTCGCGTTTCGCGTGCGGCCTGACGAGGCTCGCGCTCGGAACAGCTTCTACCGCTGAGCGCGGCCCGGCGGCGTGCCGATCGTGGCGAGCGGGGCGGTCAGCAGGGGGACCGCGGCGCAGAGAAGCGCCATCGCCAGGAATCCCTGCGCGCTGAATGTCGCGTAGATCCAGCCCGAGGCCAAGGTGAGCAGCGCGGTCGTCGCACCGGCGCCAAAGGCGTAGAACGCCTGTGCCGTCGCCGCGAGCCCCGGCGGAACGATCGCCGGGATCAAGCGCATGCACGCCAGGTGCAGCGCCGCGAACGTGAGACCGTGAAGCGGCTGCACCAGGACGAGCACCATCGCGCTGGCGGACCACGCCATCGCCGCCCAGCGAACGACTCCTGCCGCCGCCGCGACCGCGACGACCGTCGCCGGGTGCAGGCGCGCCAGGAGTGCGGGACCCACCAGGAAGAACACGATCACCTCGGCGGCCACCGCCTCTGACCAGAAAACGCTCGCCATGGCGGGCGTGATGCCGGCGGCACCCCATCGGATGACCGCGAACGTGTCGTGCATCGCGTGGCTGCCCAGCACCAGCGCCGAGACGAGCATGACGCGGCGAAACTGGGGCACGCGCAACAGGGCGCCGGCTCCGGCCGCACGCTCGGCCACAGGCTCGCGCCGCGGCTTCGGGAGGAGCACCGCCGCGGCGGCGGCTCCGCCCAGCAAGGCCGCTTGCAACACGACGATCGACGTGAGCCCGCGTGAGCCGACGACCTGCCCGCTCAGGAGCGTGCCGACGACGAACACGGCGGAGCCGATGCCGCGCACCCAGCCGTACTCGAAGCGCGGCCGGTCATCGCGCGACCGCGCGGCATCGAGCGCCAGCGCGTCGGCCAGCGCCGTGGTCGGCGCCAGCGCGGCGGCGTTCAGGAGGCTGGTCAGCAGCAGCGGCGTGAACGCGGGGGCCGAGATCAGCGCGAGTGCCACCGCCGCGGCGACGAGCTCCGAACCCGCGAGAGCGGTGCGAAGGGCGCCAGTGAGATCGGCGAGGCGACCGACCAGCGGCGCGGACACGAGTCGAATCGCGGTGCCGGCGGCGAAGAGGAACCCGAGCTGCTCGGGCGTGAGGCCGCGTTCCTTGAAGAACGCCGGCATGAAGGGCGACGAGACACCGAACGCGGCATACATGAATGCGTAGAGCGCGACGAACCGGAGGAACACGCTCATCGGCGCTGAGCGACGGTCTAGGCCGGGCGCGAGCTCGCGGGATTGAAAAGACGGATGAGACGGAGATCACGCTCGAGGTCCCCCGACGGCTCCAGTCCCTGACTGCTGACCGAAGCCATCGCCGCGCCGCACGGCGCCGGACCAACCCAGCGTGGGCGTCTCATCCGCCTATTCCAGTGTAGGCCGTGTGTCACGCGCCCTTGCTCGGGTTAATCAGGTATTTCTGCCCTGTGGCTTGCTTGGTGTAGGCAGTGATCTCTTCGAGCGCGAGCGCCTCGGCGAGGGAGACCTCCTTCGTGTAGCTGCCCGAAAACGTGGTCTTGATCTCGGCCGCTACCCGCTCGCGGAGCTTCTGCGCCGCCTCGAGTCCGATCTTCTGCAAGAAGGCGGTGAGGAGCCAGCCGCCCATGCTCCACGCCATGCCGAAGCTCCGGTTGAACTCGGTCGGACCGCGGTCCAGGCCGCCGTAGATGTAGACCTGCTTGTGCGTGGTCGATCCGTAGCGGCTGTATTCCTTCGCGGTCCTGCTCAGCGCGGCTTCCATCGCGGTGAGGATCTGTCCCGCCAGGCGCCCGCCCCCGATCGCGTCGAAGGCGACGGTCGCGCCGGAGGCGGCGAGGGCCTCGGTCAGGTCGTCCATGAAGCTCGGCGAGCTGGAGTTGCACACGTAGGCCGCGCCCATCTTCTTCAGGAGATCGACGTGCTCGGGCTTGCGCACGATGTTCACCAGACAGACCCCGTCCTTGATGCAGATCCGGTTGAGCATTTGCCCGAGATTCGAGGCTGCCGCCGTGTGCACGAGCGCCGTGTGGCCCTCGCGCCGCATCGTCTCGACCATTCCGAGCGCGGTGAGGGGATTCACGAAGCAGTCGGCGCCTTCCGCCGGCGTGGTGCCGGGCGGCAGCACCAGGCACTGCACGGCCTTGATGCGTCGGAATTGCGTGTACATGGCGCCGCCGAGGATCGCGACGGTCTTGCCCATCAGCGCCTGCGCTGCCGCCGACGAGCCGGTTTGAACGACGACACCGGCGCCTTCGTTGCCGACCGGCAGCGACTGCTCCAGTCGGCCCCCGAGCGACCTCATCACCGCCGGTGAGATGCTCGCGGTCACCACGGGGTTGTCGGCCGAGCCGGATGCCTTGGCCGTGCCGATATCGGCGCCGGCGAAGAGAAGCCCCTGATCGGAGGGATTGATGGGGGCCGCCTCCATCCGGACGATGACTTCCTCCGGTTTGGGCTCAGCCGTCGCGACCCTGACGAGCGAGATCTCGACGACGCCCTCTTTCTTCACCGTCGAGCGAAGCTCCCGTCCCATGCGTGTGCCGGTGTCTGCCATGTGTGGTCTCCGTGTTCGTGGTCAGCGAGACAAGATGGTCACCGCCGCTTCGCGCCCTTGCGGCCCGGCCGATAGCCGATCGTCGGCTGCGTCCCCGCGTCCTCGGCGTGAGCGTGGGTCGCCTCGGCGGCTTCCTGGCGCTTGGCGGCGAGCGCCTCGGGCGGCGGCGCGGCCGGAATCAGGCAATGCTTCGCGCTGCCGATCAGGTCGCGCCGGCCGGCGTCCACGAGCGCCTTGTGGACGACGAACCAGTTGCGCGGCTCGAAGAATTGCATGAGCGCGCGCTGCGTCTGACGATCGCGCAGCTTCTTCACCGTGTCGACGCGCGCCATGGTCAGCGGATCGATCCCGGTGTAGTAGATGCACGTGGCGATGTCCATCGGGGCCGGGATGAAGTCCTGCACCTGGCGCGGTCGGTAGCCGTGCGTCTTCAGGAAGACGGCCAGCTCGATCATGTCCTCGACCCGCGAGCCGGGATGGCTTGCGATGAAGTAGGGGACGAGGTATTGCTCCTTGCCCGCCCGCGCACTCGCGCGTTTGAACGTGGCCGCGAACCGCTCGAACTCGCGATGGCTCGGCTTCTTCATGAGCGCGAGGACCCGATCGGAGTGATGCTCGGGCGCGACCTTCAGGTGGCCGCCCACGTGGTGGGTCACCAGCTCGTCGACGTAGGCGTCGTCGAGATTGGCGAGGTCCATGCGGATGCCGGACGCGATGTGGACGCGCTTGACGCCGGCAATGGCGCGGGCGCCGCGCATCAGCTCGATGGTCGGCGCGTGGCTCGTCCCGAGCAGCTTGCAGATCGTCGGGTGGATGCAGGAGAGTCGCTTGCACACGGCCTCGACCTCGGGCCGGGTACAGCGCATCTGGTACATGTTCGCGGTCGGCCCGCCGAGGTCGCTGATCGTGCCCTTGAACCCGGGCTCGGCGGCGATCGCCCGCACCTCCGCGAGCACCGAGCGCGGGCTCCGGCTCTGGATCACGCGGCCCTCGTGCATCGTGATCGAGCAGAACGTGCAGCCGCCGAAGCAGCCGCGCATGATCTGCACCGAGTCCTTGATCATCGTGTGGGCGGGAATCGGCTCCGTGTAACGCGGGTGCGGCCGCCGTGTGTACGGCAGGTCGTAGATCGCATCCATTTCCGCCTCGGCGATCGGCAGGCACGGCGGGTTCAGGATGAGCGTGCGGTCGCCGTGGGCCTGGCGAAGGCGTCTGGCGTTGAACGGGTTGGTCTCGTGATGGAACGCGCGGGTCATGCACGCGAAGGCCATCGGATCGCGCGCGACCTCGTCGAACGACGGGAGCACGAGCATCTCGCCCGGCCAGGCCGGCAGCGGCTCCCGGGCGCCGAGCAGGTAGGCCACGCCGCGCAGATCGCGTAGCGCCGTCACCGGCTCGCCGGCGGCGAGCCGCCGCGCGATCGCGACGATGGTCGCCTCGCCCTTGCCGAACGCGAGCAGGTCCGCCTTGCTGGTCGCCAGCATCGACGGCCGGACCTGCTCCGACCAGTAGTCGAAGTGCGCGATCCGCCGGAGCGAGGCCTCGATCCCGCCGATCACTACGGGTACGCCCGGGAACGCTTCGCGGCAGCGCTGGGCGTACACGGGCGTCGGGCGATCGGGGCGCAGGCCGATCCGGCCGCCCGGCGAATAGGCATCGTCGTTGCGGCGCTTCTTGTTCGCCGTGTAGTGGTTGATCATCGAGTCCATGTTGCCGCCCGAGACGGCGTAAAAGAGCCGCGGGCGCCCGAGCTCGCGCCACGCTGCGACGCTTCGCCAGTCGGGCTGCGGGAGGATGGCAACCCGGAAGCCGTGCGACTCGAGCATCCGCGAGAGCACCGCCATCGCGAACGAGGGATGGTCCACGTAGGCATCGCCCGTGACGAACACGACGTCGGGCGCGTCCCAGCCGCGGGCGCGGATCTCCTCCGCCGTGGTGGGCAGCCAGAGCGACGGGTTAGAGCTCACGCGACCATCCTACGCGCGCGCCCGAGGGGCGCAAGGACGACGCGAAGCGCCGGGGAGCCCGATTTCCGAGACTTCACGGTTTCAGCCGTCCTTCGCTATGCTCATAAATGCATGCTGACGCGGCGAGTCGCGGTATGCCTCCCGCTCCCTCTGGTCGTCCTGATCGTGCTGTCGGGGTGCGCCGGCCGGTCGTCCGGACCGGAGCGCGAGCGGGTGACGCTCAAGACGACCAGCGCGACCCGGTACTACGCGATCCGGGGAACGACGACGACCGCCATCTTCGACGAGATCGATCACAACGGCCTGCTGGATACCAAATCCCGCCGCGCCGTCGGGCTGACGTCCGCCGACTGGAACATGGACTGGAAGGGGCTCGAGAGCGATCGCGGCGTGTGTCGCCCGGAATCGATGACGATCACGCTCACGCTGGTGGTCACCTTGCCCCAGCACGCGCGGTCGAACGATCTGCCGCGTGACATCAACTCGAACTGGCGGCGATTCGCGGCGAGCGTCGCGGCGCATGAGCAGCATCACGTCGACATCTACCTGGCGGGCGCCCGGCGGATCAAATCCCGCATGGAATCGGTGCTGACCAAGACGACCTCGTGCGCCGAGCTCGGCAAGACGATCCGCACCGTGTGGATCGGCGAGCAGGCGGACATCGAGAAGGCGCAGGATCAGTTTCACGTCGAGGACGACGCCAAGAGCCGCGACGATCGCAAGCCTCTCCAGGTCCAGATCGACAGCAACCAGGCGCGCCTCTCGGTCATCGACACCGAGATCAAGGGCCTCGACCAGACGCTCGCCGCCATCAAGCGCCGGCACGCCGCGACGCAGACCGAGCTCGGCGCGATCAAAGCCGAGATGGCGAAATCCGGCGCCGCGCCGCCGAGCTGCTCCCAATCGGGCGTCGCGCGGCGATTCCAGGCGCTCTGCCAGCAGTACAGCGGGCTCGTCACCGCGTACAACGCGCTCGTCGAGCAGCACAACGGTGTCGTCTCCCGCCGCGAGATCCTCACGGAGGAGCATAACCGCATCGTCGCGACGACCAATACCCTCATCGAAGTCCTCAACTGGACCAGGTGAGTGCGGCGTCCGCCGCGCGCAGTTCGTCGACGCCGTCCCGACCGAACCGAGCCTCGATCTGGCGCCCGCGCCCGTCGCGTGACATCATTCGGCTCACTCGGTAAGGAGGCGGACATGGCGGACCGGATTCGAGTTGGGATCGTCGGGGCGACGGTGACGCCGGGCGGCAGCGGCTGGGGCGCGAATGCCCACATCCCCGCGCTGCATGCGTTGCCGGAGTACGAGCTCGCGGGCGTGTGCACGGCGCACGAAGCGACCGCGAAGGCGTCGGCGGAGAAGTTCGGCGCCAGGCTGGCCTTTCACAGCATGGACGAGATGGTGAAGCATCCCGACCTCGACCTCGTGGTCGTGTGCGTGCGGGTGCCCGGGCACCATGACCTGGTGATGAAATCGCTGCGCGCGGGCAAGCCGACGTTCTGCGAGTGGCCGCTCGGCGCCACGCTCGCGGAGGCAGAGGAGATGGCCGGCCTCGCGCGCGCGAAATCGCTGCGCAGCGTCGTCGGGCTCCAGGCTCGCAGCGATCCCACGGTCCTTTACGCGCGCGAGCTGATCCAGGAGGGCTACATCGGCGAGGTGCTCGCGGTTCACCTGACCGTGCTGGCCGCGGCCGTGCTCGAGCGCGGGGCCGGTCGCATCTGGCAGGGGCAGCGCAAGGCCGGCGCCAACACGCTGACGATCGCCGGCGGCCACGGCATCGAGGCCATGTGCACCGTGCTCGGCGAGGTCGCGGAGGTCTCGGCGCGCCTGGCCACGAGGATTCCGACGTGGCGTCACACCGAGACCGGTGAGAACGTCGCCGTCGACTCGCCGGACGTCATCAATGTCGCCGGGCGCCTGCGGAGCGGCGCCGAGGTGTCGATGCAGATCGCCGCCGTGCCCTTCGGCGGCGGCGCGAGCCGCCTAGACATCTACGGCCGCACGGGTGCGTTGAGTCTGGCGGCGAACGGGGCGCTGAGCGTCGGGCCGAACCGCCTGCAGGCGACGCGCGGCCGCGAGGCGCCCGCGGAGCTCGAGGTGCCGAGCCGCTTCAAGCTCGCGCCGGCCGCGACGCCGCCGGGCTCGGCGAGAAACGTCGCGGAGGCCTACAAGCGATTCGCCGACACCGCGCGCGATCCGCGCGGCTTCGAGCCCGACTTCGATCTCGCGGTGCAGCGCCACCGCCTGATCGCCGGAATCGAGGTCTCGGCGGCGGAGGGCCGGGCGGTCACGCTCTAGCGCGCGGGCGGCCGCGCCTTCACCAGGGCTTGGTCGCGTCCTCGTCGCGCATCAGGTCGTCGTGCGGCCCCAGGTCGGCGGGAAGCTCGACCACCGTGCCGGGTGCGTTGCCGGCCAGCTGCACCACGAGGCGGCGCGCGTGGAACGAGTGCAGCGTGGTCCGGTGGCCGATGCTGAACAGGGTCGTGTCGGGCAGCCGCTCGCGCAGGAGCCGGTAGAGGCGCGCCTCGGTGGCCTCGTCCACCGCCGAGGTCGCCTCGTCGAGGAAGAGCCACTCCGGCTTCTGCACCAGGGCGCGCGCGAACGCGATGCGCTGCTGCTCGCCCGGCGAGAGCCGCAGCGCCCAGTGCGCCGATTCGTCGAGGCGCGCGGCGAGCTCGGGAAGCCCGACGGCCTCGAGCGCCTCGCGCAGGGCCGCATTGTCCACGCCCTGCGCCGCGATCGGATAGCTCACCACGTCGCGGAGCACGCCGATCGGCAGATAGGGCCTTTGCGGCAGGAACAGCATGCGTGCGTCGTGAGCCACGCGGATCTCCCCGCGTCCGAACGGCCAGATGCCGGCGATCGCGCGAATGAGCGTGCTCTTGCCCGAGCCGGACGCCCCGGTCAACAGCACGGCGTCGCCGCGCTCCAGCTTGAGATTGACGTTCGCCATGAGGATCTGCCCGTCGGGCCGATAGAGATCGGCGCCGGTGACGGTGAGCTCGCCGGGGCGCCCGTCGACGCGCCGGAAGCCGCTCGACGCCTGCTGGTGCACGTGCTCGAGGGTCCGCTCGAAGCCGGCGAGTCGCTCGACCACCGCGCACCAGGCCGCGATCTCTTTGTACGACTGGACGAAGAAGCTGAGCGCGTCCTGGACCTGCTGGAAGGCCTGGCTCGTCTGCATGAGGCCGCCGAGGCCGAGCTCGCCGCGGAAGTAGCGGGGCGCGGCGACGATCGAGGGCACGATCCACGCGCCGAGCCCGTAGCCCGACGTGAAGTAGGTCATGCGCTTCTGCCGCATCATGATGCCCCACCAGTTGCGCACGACATCCTCGAAGCGCTGCAGGAAGCCGCGGAACTCGTCGGCCTCGCCGCGATAGAGCGCCACGCCTTCGGTGTTCTCGCGAAAGCGCACGAGGCTGAATCGGAAGTCGGCTTCGTAGCGCTGGCGATCGAAGTTCAGGCGCACCAGGGGACGGCCGAGCAGATCGGTGACCCAGGTGCCCACGACCGCGTAGAGCACGGCCACCCACACCATGTAGCCTGGCAGGTGCACGACGAATTCGCCCACGGTGACGTTCAGGGATCCCGAAAGCCCCCAGAGGATCGCGACGAAGGTGACCAGGGTGACCGTCGCGCGCAGGCCGCCGGTGAACAGTCCGAGCGTGTGAGCCGCGAGCAGCTGCACGTCCTCGGCGATCCGCTGGTCGGGGTTGTCGGTCTCGCTCGCTTGCAGCTGCATGCGATAGTACGCGTTGTCGGTGAGCCACGCGCGCAGGTAGCGATCGGTCAGCCAGCGCCGCCAGCGGATCTCGAGCATCTGGTTGAGATAGACCTGGTACACCGCGAGGAATATGAAGATCGTGATCAGGTACGTCACGCGGAAGAGCTGCCCGGTGAACGCGGGCATGTTCTTGTCCTGCAGCGCGCTGTAGAAGGCGTTGTTCCACTGATTCAGGAGTACGGTGAGATAGACCATGCCGAGCGTCAGCAGCACGACGCCGAGCAGGAGTCCGCGCGCGGCCCACCGGTCGTCCGACGACCAGTACGGCATGATCATGGTCCACGCCCGTGGCAAGGTGCGCCACAGGCTGGGCCGCGCCATCGCCTCGGGGCGAGGCTTATCCATCAACTGTCGTCAGGCGTTTGATGACCGACATCACCGACAGACGGCGCGCGAGTGAGCGACGCGCCGCGCCAGAGAAAAATTACAGCGGTTTGGCGGCAATAGCGAGTCGTCGATGGCGCTCGCTTGAAACATTCTGCAATAATAATAATGATCCATGAAAAGGCCGAACGTGCGATTTTAAGGGACCTATCCGCGGCACTCTCTTCGGGGCCACGCCAGCGGGGTAAGCTCGCCGGCGTCGGTACGCCGGGGGACGCGCGGTCGAAGCGACGGAGGAATCGCGATGCGCCAGCTGCTGGGCTCAGGTATTGCCCTGATCGGCCTCTTGCTGGTCGCCGGCTGCGCGAGCCACTCGGTGATGCCATCGGCGCAGTCGGCAGCCATCAAGAGCCGGGAGCGCGCGCTCGCGAGCCACACCGACGCCATTCAGGCCGCCGTGCGGCAGTCCGGGAGGCTCGGCGCCCTGGCGTTTCTCGATGCCCAGGACGGCCGCCTGGTCGTTCTTCCCGGGGACAGCCCGGCCGACGCATGGACCCGATACACGGCCTCCCCGGACAGTCAGTCCGACCCCGTGTTGCCGCCGCCGGTGGTGACCTTCGTATACCGTTCGGATGTCCCAAAGGCCCCCGAAGCCGTGACCCAGAGCGAGCTGCAGCAACAGCAGACGTCCGCCGCCGCGGTGGCCACCGAGCTCAAGAAAATCGAGGAGCGTTTGGCCCTCGTGCAGCGTGAGCTCGCAGGAACAAAGCAGGACACGGACAAGGCCGTGGCGGACATGCGCGCGCTCGCCGACGATCTGGCGACGGTGCGCAAGTTCATGCTGCAGACGTCCCAGCTCGGGTGGCTCAATCACGAGCTGGTCGTCGAGAACGCGAACGGCATGCGCAAGATGGCGGCGACCAGTCAGGAGCTGAGCGCGAGCTCGACGCGGCTGGAGGAGACGTTGCGCCAGCTCTCAGAGGGCATCGCCGGGCAGCTCAAGGAGCTCGGCGCACGACTCGACGCCATTCAGGGCAAGATCCAGAACATCAAGTGAGGCGGCAGATGTATGACGGCGGCCCCGCGAGACGAAGCGTCCCGACCTTGATGGCCGGCGTGCTGCTGGCGCTCGGCGCCGTGTCCGACGCGGCGGCCGGCGAGTGGGAGCAGACCCGCGAGAGCTATGAGGGCGCGCTCAAGACCTACGAGAAGCGGATCGCCGACATCGAGGCGCGGGAGCGCGGCATCGCCGATCCCCTGCAGCGCGCCGACAAGATCACCCGGGACAAGATCACGTCGGTGCGGACCACGCTGAAGGGCGGCGGCAAGGGCAAGAGCCTGGCCGACGCGGCCGACAAGGCCTCCGGCGACACCAACTCACTGGCCGACCTGTCGCGGGATCAAGGCGAGTATCTCGACTCGGTTCGGAGCGACTGGAGCGCCGACGGGGCGGAGCGCAAGAAGTTCCGCGATGCGATGTCGGCCGTGCAGAAGAACCTCGAGCGCGCCAACGCCAACCTGAACAAGGCGTCCAAGGCGCCCGCGGGGTTGAGCGCGGCCGAGGCGATGGACAGGGCCGCGCGGATCGATGCCACCGTGACCGAGGCCGGAGATCGTCTCCGCGCCAGATGGCAGCTCGAGCAGGCCGCGCGCGAGCGCGAGACCAAGCAGCGGGAGCGCGAAGCCGCCGAGCGCGCGCGCGGCGGGAAGTGACGGGCCAGAAGTAGCGAGCGGGCGTCGCGGGCGGCGAGCGCTTAGAGCGCGAGCTGTCCGCTGACGACCCGGGCGTAGTAGCCCTGTTCGGCCAGCAGGTCATCGGGTGGGCCCGTCTCGGTCAAGCGCCCATTCTCCACGACCAGGATCTTGTCGACGCGCCGGATGGTGGTCAGCCGGTGGGCGACCATCAATGTGGTGCGGCCTTTCATCAGCGCGAACAGACTCGACACGACCTGCGCCTCGCTCTCGACGTCGAGGGCGCTCGTCGGCTCGTCCATCAACAAGATTGGCGCATCTTTCAGGAATGCACGGGCCAGGTTGATCCGCTGCTTCTCACCCACGCTCAGGTGAGCGCCACCGTCGCCGACGACGGTCTGGTAGTGGTCGGGCAGCTTCTCGATGAAGGCGCTCGCGTTAGCGGCGTGCGCGGCGGCCTCGACGTCTTCCATGCTCGCGTTGGGCTTCCCGTAGGCGATGTTCTCGGCGATGGTCGCCGGCAGGATGATCGGCTGCTGCAGGACGAGGCCGATCTGCGCCCGTAGATCCTCGAGCCGCAGCTCGCGGATGTCCATCCCTTCGAGCAGCACGGCGCCGCTGACCGGATCGAAGAATCGCGGCAGTAGATTCAACAAGGTCGTCTTGCCGGCGCCGCTCGGCCCGATGATCGCCGCCGACGTCCCGCCCAGGAGTTTGAAGCTGACGTGGTGCAAGATCGGCCGCGACGACACGTAGGCGAACGAGACGTCGTCGTACGTCACGTTGCCGTAGACCTGCAGCGGACGGCCGGGCGGTGCGGCCTGCGCGCCGGCCGCGGCGAACATGTCGTCGGCCGAGGTCGGCAGGCCGCCCTGGCCGTCGACGACCACGCCGCGGACCGCCGGACGCGCCTCGGGGCGGTTCTTCACGTCCTCCGGCGTGTCCAGGATCTCGAACACCCGCCGCGTGCTGGCGCTCGCGCTCGAGAGGGTTGCGCCCACTTTCGAGAGCTGGTGCAGCGGCTCGAACAGCTGGGCGACGTAGGCGAGGAAGACGAGCAGCTCACCCAGGGTGAGGTTCGCGGCGAGGACTTCGTGCGCGCCGACCCACGTGACGCCGAGGGTGCACGCGCCCAGGATCACCGAAATCGAACCCCAGTAGAAGACCTCCAGGCCCTGCTGCGCCATCTTCCGCTGCCGAGCCGCCTCAGTCTGAGCGGTGAAGCGCTGCTGCTCGTGCAGCTCGCGCACGTGGCTCTGGATGAGGGGTAGCGCCGTGATGCCCTGGTGGATGAGCGAATAGACCTTGCTCTCCGCTTGCTGAGCGGCCATGCCTCGCGACCGCATCGCGCCGCCGAAGATCTTGATCGAGATCAGGAGGACCGGCACCGCCACCAGCGCGACGGCCGTGAGGTAGACGTTCAGCCGGCCCATCAGGTACGTCATGAACAGCAACGTGCCGGTGGCGTTGACGACGATCAACAGCCCGTCCTGAAACAGGACCTGAAACGCGGTGGTGTCGGTTCCCGCCCGGAAGATGATGTCCCCGGCCACCGTTCCGTGGTGATAGCGCAGGGAGAGACGCTGGAGCCAGCTGAACACGTCGTCGCGTACCCGCCTGAGGCCGCGAAGCCCGATGCCGATCGAAAGGTAGACGTGCGCCGCGCACACCGCGGAGTGGGTCATGTAGATCGCGAGCGACACCGCGATGATCGCGGTGATCTGCCCCGGCTGGGCCCAAGCGCGCACCTCGGTCGGGAGCCAGGTCGGGTACGGCTTGCTGCCTAAAACGCTATCAACGAGGAGGGCTAGTGGCCACGGCTTGAGCAGGTTGATGCCGATACTGAGAAGGAGGAGACCCAGGGAAACGGCCATCCGACCGGCGTCAGGCCGGAAGTACCCAAATGCGCGTATTAGCAGACGGAGCCTGGCGAGAGGAGAAGTGGTCAAGTTGCCTGCCCGCGCCGCCAGTCGCATAGGTCGCTCACAGGAGATCACGGTACCACGCAAAGCACGTGCCGGGCCGGCCACGTCGTCCAAGCCCGAAAAACACGGGGCTAGTTTGCAGAGGTCGGCTCGCCGTGTCAACAGGCCGACGCTTCCCCGGGTAATACGTACACGAGCGGGCAATACTTTCAAACCGGTAGTTCATTGAATCTGCCCTCGGGCCGTGAAACTTGTCGCATCGCCCCGACCTCTCAAAGGCCAAAAGGGAGGTCAGGCCGTGGCCAATACGATCACCACCAAGGATGGGACGCAGATCTACTTCAAGGACTGGGGTAAGGGCCAGCCCGTCGTGTTCAGTCACGGGTGGCCGCTGAGCGCCGACGCCTGGGACGATCAGATGCTCTTTCTCGCCGAGCGGGGCTACCGGGTGATCGCGCACGATCGTCGGGGCCACGGCCGATCGAGCCAGCCGTGGGGTGGCAACGACCTGAACACGTACGCCGACGACGTCGCCGAGCTCGTCTCGGCGCTCGATCTGCGCGGCGCGGTGCACGTGGGGCACTCGACGGGCGGCGGCGAAGTGGCCCGCTACATCGCCCGCCACGGGACGAGCCGCGTTGCGAAGGCGGTGCTGATCGGCGCGATCCCTCCGTTGATGCTGCGGACTCCCAATAACCCGGGCGGGCTGCCGATCGACGTGTTCGACGGTCTCCGAGCCGGCGTTCTCGCCGACCGGGCGCAGTTCTTCAAGGACATGAGCGCTCCGTTCTATGGCGCGAACCGGCCGGGCTCGAAGGTGTCGCAAGGGCTGCGCGACTCGTTCTGGCTGCAGAGCATGCAGGCTGGATTCAAGAACGTGTTCGACTGCATCAAGGCGTTTTCCGAGACCGACCAGACCGACGACCTCAGGAAGCTGACCGTGCCGACCTTCTTCATACACGGTGACGACGACCAGATCGTCCCGATCGGCGCGGCGGCCCAGACCGCCGTCAAGATCGCGCCGAGCGCGCGCCTCAAGGTCTACCCGGGCGCCCCTCATGGTCTCTGTAGCACCCACAAGGATCAGGTCAACGCGGATCTGCTGGAATTCCTGAAATCGTAGCGGCCGGATGGGCGCGTTCCCGCCGCCGGCCGGCGGCGGGACAGAAGGAGCCGGACATGCTGCTCGGGATGTCGGAGGCGACGTTCACGGCCGTGCACGTGGTGCTGAGCCTGATCGGCATCGTGTCGGGCATCGTCGTCGTGATCGGGATGTTCGGCGCGAGAAGACTTCCGCGCTGGACCGCGCTGTTTCTCCTCACGACCGTACTGACGAGCGCGACCGGGTTCTTATTCCCGCGCGATCACCTGATGCCCTCCCACGTCGTCGGCATCATCTCGCTGATCTTGCTGCCGATCGCGATCCTCGCCCTGTACCGCTACCGGCTCGCGGGAACCTGGCGCTCAGTGTACGTGGTCTCCGCCGTGCTCGCGCTGTATCTCAACGTCTTCGTGGGGGTCGTCCAGGCGTTCCAGAAACAGCCGGCCCTGGCGCGTCTGGCGCCGACCCAGTCGGAGCCGCCCTTCGTGGTGGCGCAGCTCGCCGTGCTGGCGATCTTCGTGGTGTTGTGCGTCAGCGCCGCGATCAAGTTCAGACCGACGGCGGCTGCGATACCCTGACGCGCCGGACGGCCGGCGCGCCAGGGGGCCTTTCGCGGGATCGTTCTACGAGAGCTTCGGCCAGATCGCCTTGGCGACCGCGATGTTCTCCGGATGCACCGCCACCGGCCGGCCCTTCTGCCACTGCACGATGCAGAGCTCGGCGCCGACGCGGCGCCCGTGGTCGTCGTACTTCACGCGCCCATCGGGGAAATACTTCGCGGGACCGTCCTTGAGGTCAATTCTGTGCATCATCTCGCCGAGCTTCTTGCGATCGACCGACCCTGTCCGCTCGAGCGCCTCCTTGAAGATCCACACGTGCGCGTACGGAAAGATCGAGTCGTGGCCGAACCAGGGCTCGTTGGTCTTGGCGATGAAGCGCTTCTCGAGATCGCCGATGTCCTTGCCCGGCCAGTTGGCGAGGCCGATGATCATCCCTTCCAGATGCTCCTTGCCGGCGATCTTCATGAGCTCCGGTACCGTCCAGTGTCCGCCGCCGCCGACCAGCGGCACCGTGCTCGCCGTGATGCCGCGCTCGGCGAACTTGTCGAGCAAAAGCTTGTCGTCGCCAACGTTGGTCGACTGGCACACGATGAAGTCCGGCCGCCCGGAGCGGATCTTCTGCACCAGGGTCGTCGCGTCGGCGAGCGGGGGCGTGTAGACCTCGTCGGCCACGATCGTAAGACCGAGATCCTTCGCCACGTGCTCGCGAATGGGCTTCATGAAGCTCACCGCGGCGGCGGAGTTGTCACCGACAAACGCCACCTTCGTCGGGCGCCCACTCCCCGACTTGGTCGCCAGGTCGACGACTCGCGGCAAGAGCGCGGTGGCCTGCGCGTCGGCGGTCGGGGCGGACTGGAAGATGTATTTGAAGCCGCGCCCCGTGATCAGGTCGGAGTAGGAGAGGGTGAGCCACGGCAGCTCGGCGCGCTCGGTCACTTCGGTCACCGCGAGCGTGAAGCTCGAGAGCCAGCAGCCGATGCCGCCGACCACGTCGGGCTCCTGCGCCACCAGCCGCTGCGCCGCGTTCTTCGCCTTCTCCGCGCTGTCGCCGGTGTCGTACAGCACGAGCTTCATCTTGGCGCCGCCCAGCGCCTTGATGCCGCCGCTCTTGTTGACGTCGTCGATCGCCAGCTCGGCGCCCATCTGCTCGAGCTGGCCCTGCCGCGCCCACGGGCCGGACAGCGGGACGACCAGCGCGATCTTCACCTCTTTGGCGCTCTGCGCGCGGGCCCGGCGCGGCGCAATCGCGGTGGCGGCGCCGGCGAGTCCCATCTTGATCGCAGTACGGCGTCCGAACGTCGAAGGCATGCTCATCTCTATCTTCTCCCGTGTGGTGGTGATCCCGTGGTCGTCACGCTTGCGCTTCCGTCAGGCCGAGGTACGAGCGCCGGACTCGATCGTCGTTCAGCAAGGTCTCGTACGGCCCCTCGAGCACGATGTGCCCGGTCTCGAGCACGTAGCCGTGATCCGAGCGCTCGAGCGCCTCGGCCACGCGCTGCTCCACCAGGAGGATCGTCAGCCCGTCCTCCCGATGGATCTGCGAGATGCGCTCGAAGATCATGTCGGCCACGCTCGGCGCCAGCCCCATCGACGGCTCGTCGAGCATCAAGAGGCGGGGCGCCCCGGCCAGGCCGCGGCCGATCGCCAGCATCTGCTGCTCGCCGCCCGACAGGGTCCCCGCCATCTGGCCGGCGCGCTCGGCCAGGATCGGGAACAGCGTGTGGATGCGCTCGAGCGTTTGCGCCCAGTGGGCGCGCCCGGCTTTCGGATAGGCGCCCATCTCGAGGTTCTCGCGCACGGTCAGCGTCTTGAACACCTGTCGACCTTCGGGGACGTGTGCGATGCCGAGATGCGCTCGGTCGGACGGCCGGTGGGACAGGAGACTCTCGCCCCGGAACGTGATCTCTCCCGAGGCCGGAGGCACGACGCCGCTGATCGTCTTGAACAGGGTCGACTTTCCGGCGCCGTTGGGACCGACCAGCGTGACGAAGCGCCCTTCGGCCACCGAGAGGCTCACGTTGCTCAGCGCGCGCAGACCGCCGTAGGCCACCGAAAGGTCTTTTACTTCGAGCACGCGCCGACTCGAGGGCTACGCATTCTGGCGAGCCAGCCACTTCTTGCCGAGATAGGCCTCGATCACCGTGGTGTCTTCGACGACGGCACGCGGCAGGCCCGTCGCGAGCACGCGCCCGTGGTCGAGCACCACGAACCGGTCGGCCAGGCGCATCATCGCGTGCATTGTATGCTCGATGATGCAGATCGTCATACCGTGATCCCGGAGCCCGGCCAGCACCTTCAACACGCTGTCGCACTCCTCGCGGCCGAGCCCCGCCAACGTCTCGTCGAGCAGCAGCAGGCGGGGATTCCCGGCCAGCGCGCGCGCGAGCTCCATCAGCCGGAGCTGCTTGTTGGTGAGCTGGCCGGCTGAGACGCCTGACTGATCCTGTAATCCGACCTGATGCAGCGCACGCACGGCGGCCGCGATCGCATCGCGATCCGACAGGCCCGCTCCGTACGCGCCGACGATCACGTTGTCGAGCACGGGCAGGCGCGGGAAGCTGCGCACCACCTGGAACGTACGGCCCACACCCATACGACAGACCTCGAAGGTCTTCTTGCCGAGCATCTGCTTGCCGGCGATCTGCGCCGAGCCTTCGTCGGCCGTCAGCACGCCGTTCAGCACGTTGAACAACGTCGTCTTGCCCGCCCCGTTGGGGCCGATGATGCCCAGGATCTCACCCTCGGCGACCGAGAAGCCGACCTCGCTGACGGCCTTCAGCCCGCCGAATGCGCGCGAGAGGTTCTCGACCACGAGCAGCGGCACGCCGGGGCGCACCGCGCGCGGCGCGATCGCCATCGGCGCCACGTCCGGAATCGGCGCGGCCGCCTTCGGTTTGAACCAGCGGTCGCGAAGCGTCCAGAAGAGTCCGTCGGGCGAGAGCAGCATGATCGCGATGATCGCGAAGCCGTAGACGACGCCCTGGATGCCCGGCAAGTAGGTGCCGAGCTCGGCCTGCAGCGTCTCGGCGAGCGGCACCAGGATCGCCGCGCCGATCAGCGGGCCCCAGACCGAGGCGACGCCGCCGAAGAGCGTCACGACCACCGCCTGCGCCGAGACGAGCATGCCGAACACGGAATCGGGCGTGATGACCAGCAGCACGCGCGCGTAGAACCCGCCGACGACCGCCGCCATCATGCCGGACACGACCAGCGAGCGCATCTTCCAGAGGCGCGCGTTGATGCCGGCCGCCTCGGCGGCGAGCTCGTTCTGCCTGATCGCCAGGAGCGCCAGCCCGAAGCGCGAATTCTCGATGATCAGCGAGACCACCACGCCGCCCACGAGCAGACAGACCGCGATCAGCGTGTAGATACGGGGCTCGCTGAACTCCATGAAGGCGACCGGGTTGTCCCGGTGCATCGGGATCGAGACTTCCTGAAAGCCGAGATATTGCAGCACGTAGAGGATGGCCAGCGGGTAGGCCAGCATCGACAGCGCGAAGTAGTGCCCGCGCAGGCGGAACGTCGGTGTGCCGATCGCGATGGCGGCGAGGCCGCCGAGCAGCATGCCGAGCGGGATGCCGAGCCACGGCGAGAGCCCCCAGTAGACGACCGCGAGCGTGACCGTGTACGCGCCGATCCCGAAGAACGACGCGTGACCGAACGAGAGCTGACCGCCGTAGCCCGAGAGGATGTTCCAGGAGACGCCGAACAGCGCCCACACCGGCACGAGCGTGAGGATCAGCTGGTAGTAGCTGTTCTTCACGAAGAGCGTGAGCACGAGATAGGCGACCGCGAGGATCGCCAGGGTCGCCAGACCCCGCGTGAGCTGCGGTCCGGTGCCGTATCTCACGCGCGCTCCGCCGAGCGGCCGAACAAGCCCTGCGGGCGCAGCAGCACGATCATCAGGAACACGACGAAGATCGCCGCGTTCTGCAGCTGCGGCGGCAGGATCAGCGCCGAGAACTGCTGCACGAAGCCGACCGTCAGCCCGCCCCAGAACGCGCCGAGAATGCTCCCCATGCCGCCGAGCACGACGCCCGAGTACATGATGATGACGTAGTCGAAGCCGACGAACGGCCCGAACGAGATGTAGGTGGCCATCAACCCGCCGGCGATCGCCGTGATCCCGGCGCCGAGGCCGAAGGCGATGCGATAGGCCGAGTCGACCTCGATCCCCATGTACGTCGCCGCCGTCGGATTGTCGGCGGCGGCCCGCAGCGCCTTGCCCAGGCGCGTGTACTCGAGGGTCAGGTAGAGCACGATCGCGACCAGGATCGCGACGCCGAACGCGATCACCTTGGCCTTGTTCAGGAATACGGTCGCGCCGCCGTAGATGGGCCCGACCAGGTAGGCCTCGGCGGAGAGCGGCGTGCGCACCGCGACGGGCGTAGAGCCGAACACGATCTGTCCGCCGTTCTGGAGAATGAGCGAGATCCCAAGCGTGACGATCAGCTGACCGAAGTGGCCCTCGTCGAGCGAGCCCGCCGTGCGCAGACCGGAGACGCGCGAGATCAAGAACTTGTGCAGGAGCGCGCCACCGGCGAAGACCAGCGGCGCCGCGCAGAGCGCGCCGAGGAACGGCCCCCAGTACGGGCCGAGGAAGGACAGCACCTTGCCACCCGTGACCAGATAGAAGCTGGCGAACATCCCGAGCATGAGGAGCTCGCCCTGGGCGAAGTTCACGATGCGCATGATGCCGAAGATGAGCCCGAGGCCGATGCACATCAGCCCGTAGATGCAACCGATCGTGATGCCCGCGGTGACCGCGTTCAACACGTTCTCGAGCAGGATTTCGAGGTCCACCGAGCTTCTCGCTGTCCTCCCGTTCACCGGCCCGGGAGAGGTAACGCCTTGGGCAGCGGTGCTTGGCTATTTCCCTGGGCTGAGCGCTCCCGAACGCAGCGTCGCGACTTTAGCACGTCCGAGCGCGACTTTGAAACAAAGGCGGCGCTCAGCGCGTCGTCAGAATCCACCGCAGCGCTCGATGATTCGCGTACGCGAGCAGTTGCACCACGAGGGCCAGCGGCAGCAGCACGGTGACGCCCCACCACATCCCGAGGATCGACTGCAGTCCCACGGCCCATCGTGTCTGGCCCGCGTCGAAGTCTCCCATGAAATACCGCAGCGCGAAGACGACGAGCCCGTAGATCGCGATCGCGGCATATACGCTGAGCGGCGAGTACCAGTAAAGGCCTCGAGGCGAGGGCCGTCGATACATCGGCGTCGAGGCCGCGGTGACGACAAGGCCGGTGACGATGCCGGCGATCAGGCCGGTCGCGGCGTGGGTACCCCAGATCCCGTAGGCTCTGGCGCCGAGTGCCCACGAGACCGCCCACCAGAGGATGCCGCAGAGCGCGCCGACCAGGAGCACGCGCAGGCGCGCGTGCCGCAGGGCTGACGTACGGGCTGGGCGGATCAACCGCTCGGTACGACCGTCGCGTCGAACTCGAAGAGCCAGCGTAGCGCCTCGGGCGACCGATCGCCCGCCCGCGCCCATTCGGCATCGCGCGCTTGTTGAGCCGGACCATCCGGAAGATGGAAACGCGTCTTGTTGGCGCGCGACATCTCCTGCAACCGCGTGACGCGAGGCCGCCGCAGCTCCTCGTAGCGTCGCAAGGTCTTGACCGGATCGCCGGCGCCGTCCGCCGCGAGGCACGCGGCCAGGGTCGCGCCGTCCTCGATCGCCTGCGCGGCGCCCTGACCCATGAACGGGTACATCGGATGACACGCGTCACCGAGCAAGGTGACGCGGCCGACCGACCAGCGCGGCAGCGGCTCGCGGTCGAACAGCGCCCAGATGAAGCACGTGTCCGCCGCGGCGATGATGCGGCGGATCTGCGGATGCCAGCCCTCGAACGCGGCGAGGGCGCGGGTGATCGTGGCGCGATCGGTCCAGTCCTCGCGGTTCCACGTGTCGTGCTCGGTCCACCCGACGAAGTTCAGCAGCCGAGCCCGCGAGACGAAGTAGTGCACCAGGTGGCCGCCCGGACCCACCCACGACTGCGAGCCGATCTCGAGACCGAGATCCGTGATGCGCTCGGCCGGGACGAGGCCGCGATACGCGACACAGCCGGCGAAGCGCGGCGCTTCCTGGCCGAGCAGCGCGGCGCGAACCGCTGAGTTGATGCCATCGGCGCCGACCAGGAGGTCGGCCGTCGCCTCGGCGCCGTTCGCGAAGCGGGTGGTGACGCGGTCGCCCTGGTCGTCGAGCCCGACCAGGCGGTGACCGAGGTGAACGCGCTCGCGCGGAAAGGCGGAGGCGATGATCGCCAGCAGGTCGGCACGATGAACGGTCAGATGGGGCGCGCCGTAGAGCTCCTCGCAGCGCGGATTGAGCGAGGCGCGCTGCAGGGTGCGTCCGTCCTGCCAGCGCCGCTGGTGGGTGCTGAGCGGCCGCACCGCCTCGCGGTCGAGCCCTTCGCCGAGGCCCAATCGATAGAGGACGCGTGCCGCGTTCGGCCCCATGTTGATCCCGCCGCCGACCTCGGTGAGCTCCGGCGCCTGCTCGTACACGTGCACGTCGAAGCCGGCGCGACGCAGCGCCACCGCGGCGGTGAGACCGCCGAGGCCGGCGCCGATGACGGCGATGCTGAGCGGCGCGACGGCAGGCATGACGACGCGACCCTACAACAGTAGGGGCCGGAAGAACATACGGGCGACCGTGCTCTGCGCGCTCGCCTCGGTGCGGTAAACTCTCTCGCCATGACAGGCCGTCCGGCCGTTCGCGCCGTCGTGTTCGACGCGGGCCACACCCTGCTCGAGATGGACTACGCGCGCCTCACCGCGTTTCTCGTGTCGCGAGGCCACGATCGCAGCGAGGCCGCGGTAACCGAGGCGGAGCGGCGCGCGCGCATGCGTCTGGATACCGAGCGGGCGGCGCAGGCGACGCGCGGGCGCACCGGGGAGGGGCGATACGTCAAGTATCTGGCGGAATATCTCGCGATCGACGATGACGCCGAGCGAGGCGCGATCGCGGAGTGGCGGCGCGGCTTCAACGTGCCGATCGGGCTCTGCCACCAGGCCGACGGCGAAGCCGGCAAGGCCCTGCAGCGCGCGCGTGAGGCGGGGCTGGTCGTCGGCGTCATCTCCAACTCGAACGGCTCGGTGAAGCGGGCGCTCGAGATCGCCGGCCTGGCGCCGCTGCTCGATTTCGTCATCGACTCGAGCGTGGTCGGCATCTCGAAGCCCGACCCTCGCATCTTCGCACTCGGCCTGCAGGCCGCCGGCACCGCGCCCGCGGAAACCGTCTACGTCGGCGACTCGTATTTCGTCGACGTCGTCGGCGCCCGTCAGGCCGGCCTCGGCGCGGTGCTGTTCGATCCGGGCCGCACCTGGGGAGAGCGCGACTGCGCGATCGCCACAGGTCTTTGCGCGGCGGTCGACCGCGCGCTCGGCTAGGAGTCCTTGACGTGAAGGCCACGATCGGGGTGCGACGGCTCGCGCTCGGCTTGGGCCTGCTGGCGGCCTTGTCGGCGGGCGCGCCGGCGGTGTTCGCGCAAGGCGCCGCCAACGAGGCCGACGACCAGCGCGAGCGAACCTTCGTCGAAGGCCTGCGGCGAGAGGATCCAGCCAACGCCGACCGATACGTGAGCCTGCGCGATGCGCGCCATCAGGCGATGGCCGCGCTGCAGAAGGCCCAGGCTCAGTACGCCGCCGCCGGACCGGAGTTACGCTCGCTCGTGATCCGCCAGCTGCAGGACGCGCAGCGGCAGTACGCGAAGAGCTCGCTCGCCCTGCTCGACTTTCTCGACGAGCGTGATCGCCGCTTTCTGGCGCGCTACCAGGACGAGATCGCGCGCATCGGCAAGGTGCTCGAGGAGCACGCGAAGGTCCGCGCGGAGCTTCAGAAACAGCTCAGTGAACCATGACGCTCCGCTTTGCCGGCGATTGGCCGCCGCGTAGACTAGCGCCCGGGGTGAGCGCGACACGATGAGCGATGCACGAGAGCACGCGGCGCGGCTGCTTCGCGCGTACCAGGCGCAGGAGAAGCGCTTCGTCGAACGGCGCTTCCCGCTCCAGTTCGCGCCGGAAGTGCCGGTGCTGCGCGAGCTCTACAGCCAGGGCAAGGGCCTTCACTGGAATCCGGAGACCGACATCGCGTGGGAGCGCTTCGACCCGGCGCGCTACGAGAAAACCACACGCGAGGCGGCCGGCCGCACGTGGAGCCGGCGCGCGTGGAGCGTCTATCCAGGGCTGACGGAAAGCACCGCGCTGCTGATTCGCTTCTGCCTGGAGTCCGGCTCGCTGGGGATGGACGCGAAGCTGTTCCTGTCCTTCCGGCCGGCCGAAGAGGCCAAGCATCTCGAGGTCTGCCACATGCTGGCCGAGCGGTTCGGCGGCTACGCGGCCGATCCGAGCGAGCCCGGTCTGGCCCGCGTCAGCAATCATCCGTTCGGGCAGGCGGCGCTCGACGGCGAGCTGCCGGTCGAGGCGTACATCGCGGCGCTCGGTGCGCTCGACGATCAGCTCGATCTGAATCTGTACCTGAGCCACCTGCAGCAGGCGAAGGACGAGGTGGTCCGCACCGCGCTCCGGCTCATCGCCGGCGATCGCGCGCGGCACGTGGCCTTCGCATGGGCGTTTCTCGAAAGCCGCCTGCCGGCGCTCGACGCGCGCGGACGCGCGACGGTGGTCGCGGCCGTGGGCGATATGTTGGCGAATGTCATCCTCGCGGGCTACCGGAACACGTGGCTGCTGCCGGAGAAGAGCCGCGAGCCCTGGCTCGCCGCCGAGGAAGAGACGGCACACCACGGTCTCGGCGCCTCGACGCCGGCACAGGAGCGGGGAGTCCTGCGCGCCACCATCGCCCAGGTGCGCGAGCGGTTCGCCGCCTGGAAGCTCGACCTGCCGCGCGCCGAGCACGCCGAGCTCGGCGCGATCTAGCCCGTGTCGAAGAGATAGAGGGAGACCGTCATGCTCATCGAGAAGGAGCGCACCGGCGCCTACGTCCTCGAGCAGCGCTATCCGCTGCCGCTCGCCTCGGCCATGCCCGACGTGTGGGAGCTCTGGCGGCGCGCGAAGACGCTCGAGTGGGACCCGCAGATCGACATTCCGTGGGAGGAGCTGCATCCGGAGCGCTACAGCGCCGAGCAGCTCCTCGCGGCGCAGATGTACTGGAGCCGGCGGACGTGGGGCGAGTACGGCGCGATCTCCGAGAGCCCGGCACTCCTCCTGCGCTTCTGCCTCGAGCGCCAGCTGCCCGATCTGCAATTCTTCTTCACGATGCGTACGATGGAGGAAGGGCGTCACGCCGAGGCCTCGTGGCTCATGGCCGAGCGCCTGGGCCGCTATTTTCCCCAGCCGCAGAATCCGCCGACGGCCGGCGCCGTCGGCACGCACGGCGTGCGCCGCATGGCGTTCGATCCCGACACCTCGCTCGAGGGCATCTTCGCGAGCCTCGTCTGCGCCGCCGAAGAGATCCTCATCGACGTGTTCAAGGCCACCGTGCACAGGGCGACGAATCCGGCCGTGCGCCGGCTGATGGAATTGATCCTGCGCGACGAGGTGCGACACATCGCGTTCGGCTGGCAGTGCCTGGATGTGTGGGCGCCGTCGTTCACGTCGGAGACCGTGCGCAACATCGAATCCGCTGTCACCACGATGATCGAGAACGTCGAGTTTCGCGGCTACCGCAACCTCTGGCTCGCGATCGAGGGCGGCAGCGCGACGCCGGCCGAGATCGACGCCGACCGCATCTCGTGCGAGGCGGGCCTGGGCGGCAACACGCCCGAGGACGAGATGCGGGTCTTTCCCGAATTCCTGAGGAAGATCCGCAAGCGGATGGCGCCGTGGGGCGTCACGATCCCGATGTTCCAGCATCCGCGCCTGGGCCAGGTCTAGCGAGCCGGTGAAGTTCATCGGCGACCGGCTCCTCCGCAAGGAGGATCCGCGTCTGGTGCAGGGCCGCGGGCGCTACGTCGGCGACATCGCGCTGCCCGGCATGCTGCACGCCGTCATCGTCAGGAGCCCGCACGCCCACGCCCGCATCGGCGCCATCGGCACGGCCCGGGCGCTGACGGCACCCGGAGTCGTGGGTGTGGTGACGTTTGCCGATCTGGGCGATGCCGCGCGCGCCTTGCCGATCGTGCCGTCGCACGCGGCGCTTCGCGGCAAGAACTTCTCGCTCCTCGCGGGCGATCGCGCGCGCTTCGTCGGTGAGGCGGTCGCGGTTGTCGTGGCCGAGAGTCGCTACGCCGCCGAGGATGCTCGTGAACTGATCGACGTCGCCTGGGAGCCGCTGCCGTCCGTGCAGGAGCCGACCGCGCCGGGGCCGGCGCGCGTGCACGACCACATCCCCGACAACCTCGCAGGCCGCGTGAGCCTGACGCGCGGCGACGTCGCCACGGCACTGAGCGCGGCGTCCCACCGCGCGCGGTTGACCCTGAGCATCGGGCGCGCCGGCGGGCAGCCGATGGAGACGCGGGGAATCGTCGCCGAATACAACGCGATGGCCGGGCTGCTCACCGTGTGGGCGTCGTCGCAGGTTCCCCACCAGGTGCGGCAGTTCATCTGCGACCTGCTCGGCCTTCCGCCGCACGGCGTGCGCGTGCTCGCGCCCGACGTGGGCGGCGGCTTCGGCGCGAAGCTGATCGTCTATCCCGAGGACGTGCTGATCCCGTTGCTGGCGCTGCGGTTCGGGCGGCCAGTGCGCTGGCTCGAGGATCGGGTCGAGCACATGCTGACGGCCACGCAGGAGCGAACGCAGGTGCACACGGTCGAGGTGGGCTTCGACGACGACGGCCGCCTGCTGGCGCTCCGCGATCACTTCGTGCACGACAACGGCGCCTACACCCCCCGCGGTCTCGTGGTACCGCTGCTCAGCGCTTCGATGGTGGCCGGCCCGTACCGCATCCCGAACGTCGAAGTGACCTTCGACAGCGTCTACACCCATCGCGTTCCCGTGACGCCGTACCGCGGCGCCGGCCAGCCGCAGGCGGTGTTCGTCATCGAGCGGGTGATGGATCTGATCGCGCGTGAGACCGGTCGCGACCGTGCCGACGTTCGCTTCGCCAACCTCGTGACCTCCGCGGACATGCCCTACGACGTTGGCCTGCCGAACTATCGCGGCTCCGGCAACGTCATCTACGATAGCGGCGACTATCCGGCCGTGCTGCGCCACGCGCTGGAGATGTCGGACTACGCGACGCTCGCGAAAGAGTGCGTGCGGGCTCGCGAGGCCGGCCGGCAGCTCGGGCTCGGCGTCGCGTGCTACGTCGAGCTGACCGGCGTGGGTCCCTTCGAGGGCGCGACCGTGCGCGCGGACTCGGCCGGGCGCATCACCGTGTTCACCGGCGTTCCCTCGCAGGGGCAGGGGCTCGAGACGACGCTCGCTCAGGTCGCGGCCGGCGAGCTCGGCGTGTCGCCCGACGAGGTCTCGGTGGTCGGCGGCGACACGCTCGGAATCGGCCAGGGCATCGGGACGTTCGCGAGTCGCGCCGCGGTCGTGGGCGGTAGCGCCGTCGCGCTGGCGGCGCGCGCGCTGCACGCCAAGGCGGTGCGCCTCGCGGCCGGCGCGCTCGGCGTGGCGGAGGACGAGATCCAGCAGCACGGCAAGCTCTTCGCCGAGCGCGCGCGCCCCGAGCGCCGGATCGAGCTCGGGCGCCTGGCGTCGGTGGCGGCGATGGCTTCGGCCGCGCAGGGCGTGTCGCCCGGGCTCGAGGCGACACATTTCTTCCAGCCGGCCGACATGGCGTACTCGAGCGGCGCGCACGTCGCGCTCGTCGAAGTCGACCGTGACGCGGCGCGTGTGCGCGTGCTCGGCTACTGGGTGAGCCATGACAGCGGACGGCTCATCAACCCGACGATCGTCGAAGGTCAGATCCACGGCGCGGTGGCGCTCGGCCTCGGCAGCGCGTTGCTCGAGGAGATCCGCTACGACGAGGCCGGCCAGCCGCTCGGCGCCAGCTTCATGGACTACGCGCTGCCGCGAAGCGACGACGTGCCGCCGCTCGTGATCGATCACCTCGAGACGCCGTCGCCGTTGAATCCGCTGGGAGCCAAAGGTGTCGGCGAATCCGGCACGCTCCCGGTCGCCGCGGTGATCGCCTCGGCGGTCGAGGATGCCCTCGGGGGAGCGAGTGGCCGCGTCGAGCGAATGCCTCTGACGTCCGCGACATTGCGACGCCTCCTGTGAGCGTGACTTGCACCGTCGAGTAGCCTCGTGACTGCGGAGGGCGACTATGGCAGCAGTGGGCGTGAAGCTCGGAGACATCGGTTCGCATTGGACCAACGCGTGCAAACAGGCCGTGCGCGATCTGAATCTGTTGTTCCGCCGCAAGGGCATCGACGTGACCCTCGCGATCAACGGGGCGGGCCCGACGATCAACGTCAAGACCGACCCGTCGATCCTGGGCACCCTGGTGCACGGCAAGACTCACGCCGAGACGGACGGCACCGGGAAGCTGGCCAAGGCCGAGGTGCGCCTTCCGGTCAAGCTCACCATCAACACGCCGAAAGGCGTCCGGGACGCCGGAGTGGGATACGCCGAGGTCATCGCCGCGCATGAATTCGTGCACGCGCTCGGGCACGAGCCTCACAACTCGCACTTGATGGCCCAGACGTTCAGCAAGCTCCCGGGTGACAGCCCAGCCGGCGACAAGCTGACGGCAGGCGGCGCCTCGCTGCCGCCGCTCGAGCTCTCGGACGATTCGATCAGTCAGCTGAAGTCGATCTGGAGCTGAAATATCGGCGCGAGCCTGCGCCGCGGCACGGCTGACCGTGCTTGACGTCGCGGCGGCCGGCCTGATAGACAGGCGCCACATGCTTCGACGCCCGCTCCCGCTATTCAACGGCTCGCGCTGGTTCGAGTCACTCCCGACCGCGCTCAATCAAGGCAGACACAGGCCTGCATGAGTAACCCCGCACGTTTCCAGAGGCCGGGCTGGTGGCGCGCGGCGTTGACGTTCGAAAAGAGGAGAGAGCGATGAAACGGAGCACGGACCGGATCCTGACCACGCACGTCGGCAGCCTGTCCCGGCCGGAGTCGCTCATCCCGATCTTACGGTCGATGGAGCGGAGCCAGCCGTACGACCGCGAGACCTATGCCAAGCTCGTGCGCGACGCGGTGGCGGAGGTCGTCAAGAAGCAGGTCGACGCGGGCGTCGACATCGTCACCGACGGCGAGCAGGGCAAGGCGAGCTTCTTCGGCTACATCGTCGAGCGATTCGACGGCTTCGCCCGCAAGCCGGCGCCGGCGGGGCAGGAGGGCAACCCGCGCAGCACGAGCCGCGACTATCGTGCGTTCCCCGACTACTACGCCTGGTCGGAGCGCATCGCCGAGTGGGCCGGCGGCCGCGGCGGCGGACGGCAGTTCGGCGTCGACGTGTGCGTCGGGCCGGTGCGGTACAAGGGCCACGCGGCGATCCAGGCCGACATCCAGCGCGTCAAGGACGCGCTCCGGGGGTTGCCGCACGAGGAAGTGTTCATGCCGGCCATCGCGCCCTCGTATCTGTTCGCGACGCTCAAGAACGAGCACTACCGGACCGACGAGGAATACGAGCAGGCGCTGGCCGACGCGCTCCGTGAGGAGTACCGAGCCATCGTCGACGCGGGCTTCGTGCTCCAGATCGACGACCCGCGCCTGGTCACCCAGTACATGATGAACCCCGACATGAGCATCGCGGACTGCCGCAAGTGGGCGGCGCGGCGCGTGGAGGCGATCAACTACGCGCTGCGCGACATCGCGCCCGACAAGGTGCGGTTCCACACGTGCTACAGCATCGACGTCGGGCCGCGGGTCCACGACATGGAGCTGAAGGACATCGTCGACATCATCTACAGGATCAACACCGCCGCCTATTCGTTCGAGGCGGCCAACCCCCGCCACGAGCACGAGTATCACGTCTTCGAGGAGTTCCGGCCGGCCGACGGCAAGATCCTGATTCCCGGCGTGATCAGTCACACCACGAACCTGATCGAGCATCCCTTGCTGATCGCCGAGCGGATCGTTCGCTACGCGCGGATCGTCGGCCGCGAGAACGTGATCGCGGGCGCCGACTGCGGCTTTGCCGCCTCGGCCGCGCGGTTCAACGATACGCACGCGAGCGTGGCGTGGCTGAAGTTCGCCGCGATGGCGGAGGGCGCCCGTCTGGCTACCCGGCAGCTGTGGGGACGCGCCTGACGGCGAGCTGAGGGCGCCGACGGAACGACGGCGTGATCTACGCCAGCGCGTTCTTCGATCTCCAGTTTGAGTTCGCCGAGACGGTCGCCGCCCTGTCCGGGCGGCCGCTCGCCGATTCGCTGCTCGGCTACACGAACTACTACATTCGATTCGGTCTGGGCCGCGACTTCGATCCGGCGCATCCGGAATGGCGGGACTACCTCGCGGGGCTGCGCAACGCGATCGACGGCCGGGAGTGGACGTACCGCTTCTACACGAAGCGAGCCGCTCACGCCGGCCCTCCGGTCGTTGCGACTTGCGGCGCCTTCGCCTACGCGCGGCTCCCCGACGGTCGCCTGCGACTTCATTTCGACAACGTCGAGACCGACGGGGCCTCGCCGCTGGCGCGCGAACGTCGTGGGCAACGGCTGGCGGACCTCGCCGCGCTGTTCTCGCGTATCCGGGAGGCCGAGCGCGAGGCAGTCCGCGTGGTCGGGGCCTCCTGGCTCTACAACCTCGAGGCGTACCGTCGCCTGTTTCCGCCGTCGTATCTCGCGACCGCGCGAGTGCTACGCGGCCGATTCCAGCACATGCCGCTGTGGGGCCAGTTCGTGAACCGCCGGCGCGAGGTCAAGAAGGATCTCGCCGACCTGTTTCTCCAGCGACTCCGGCGCCAGTCGAGCGTCGAGAATCTGGACGAGTGCTTCCCGCTGGCGGTATTAGGTCTCGAGGCGGCGGCTCGGGAGTTCTATCGGTTCTACGGCGTCTGACCCCCGCTCGGAGAATGCCGCGCCGCCGGACCCACCGTGCTAGCGTGATCGTGGTGGCGCGGGAGGCCGGTCGATGAATCTCGCTGGGCGCCTGATTGTCATGGCGCTGCTCGTCGGACTCACACCGGTTCTCTGTCCCGCGCAGGACTCCTCGAAGGATCCGGCGCGGGCGATGCGCGATCTTCGGGTGAGATTTCTTTCCTCTTCGGCGGCCTCGCTCAATTTGCGGCCGACGAAAGAGTTTCCCCGCGTCTTCGGCGTGGTGATGGACTGGCCCCTCGACGACAACACCGCGACGATCGTGTCGGCGATGGACGGATCGGCGAGCCTCTACACCACGACGACGCTGGGCATTCTCGGCGGCGCGAGTCACGAATCGGTCCGCGTCGCCGCGCGGCGATTCGTGATGGCGGCCGAATCCCTGCACGACGCGGCCGTGCCGACGGCGAGTTACCCGTACCCGGCGAAAGGAAAGGTCCGCTTCTACCTGCGGACGTTTCGTGACGTGCGGGTCATCGAGACCGACGCCGCGTCCGCGTACTCGACTTCCGGCCCCTACTCGGGCTTCTTCCGGGCCGGTCAAGCGGTCCTGACCGAGCTTCGAAAAGTCGTCGAAGCGCGGCGGTGACCGGGAGGGCCCGTTCGGGCGTAAGCTGCGCCGATCCGTAGGCGCGTCGTCTCGTCCGGTCGTTGACTCGATTCCCCGGTACGGCTATGGTCCGGCCAACCGGCCTGACCGAGTCGCCCTCTGGGGACGGAGACGACCATGACCCTGATCCGGAGACTCCCGAGATGGTCCGCGGCGGTTGCCGCGGGCGTCCTGTGCGCGCTGCTCGCGCTCGCTCCGTTCGGTGACGTGGGCGCCCAGCCCCGGCCGGCGTCTCCCGGTAAGCCAGATGGCGAGATGCGCTGGGCGCTCTACGTGACCCTATCGCCGCTGTGGTTCGACCCCGGCGAGTTCATGGGGCTCACCGCGTTCTGGGTGCTTTACGCGATCCACGACGCGCTGGTCAAGCCGATGCCGGGCAACCTCATGGCGCCGAGCCTCGCCGAGAGCTGGACGGTGAGCGCGGACCAGAAGGTCTACGAGTTCAAGCTGCGCGAGGGGCTCAAGTTCCACAACGGCGATCCGTTCACTGCTGAGGACGTGAAGTTCAGCTTCAACCGCGCGAAGGGATCGAAGGTCCTGCACGACAAGGTCCGCGAGGTCACGATCGTCGATCCGTATCGCGTGCGCTTCCAGCTGAACGAGCCGTTCCCCGATTTCATGACGTTCTACGGCACCCTCGTCAGCGGCGCGAGCTGGGTCGTGCCGAAGAAGTTCGTCGAGCGCGTGGGCGACGATGGCTTCAAGAAGCAGCCGATCGGGCTCGGACCGTACAAGTTCGTGAGCCACGCGCCGGGCATCGAGCTGGTGATGGAAGCCTTCGAGGGGTACTGGCGCAAGGTGCCCGCGGTGAAGCGGCTCGTGTTCAAGAGCGTCCCCGATTCGATCACGCGCGCGGCGATGCTCAAGCGAGGCGAGGTCGACGTCGCGTACCTGCTCGACGTGCCCCAGGCCCAGGAAGTGAAGCGCGATCCCAACTTGAGGCTGGCGTTCTCCGGTGGCATCGCCGCCTTCTTCCTCGATTTCCTCGACCAGTGGGATCCGAAATCGCGGTGGGCCGACCGGCGCGTACGGCTGGCCGCGAACTACGCGATCGACCGGCGCGCGCTGAGCGAGGCGGAGACGCTCGGCGCCTCCAAGCCCGCCGGGAGCATCGTGCCCCGCAACTTCGAGTTCGCGCTGCCGATCGAGCCGTATCCGTACGATCCAGGAAAGGCCAGACAGCTCCTGGCCGAGGCCGGTTATCCCAAGGGCTTCGACGGTGGCGAGCTGCATCAGCTGCCGCCGTACTTCTCGATGGGCGAGTCGATCGTGAGCTATCTGGGCGCCGTCGGCATCAAGCTGAAGATGCGGCCGATGGAGCGCGCCGCGTACACCTCCGCCCTGCAGGCCAAGAAGCTCCGCGGCCTCTGCGTGTGCGCCACCGCGGCGTACGGCAACGCCGCCTCGCGCATGTCGGAGCACGTGCCGAGCACCGGTACCTACGCCTACGGCGGCTATCCCGACATCGACGCGCTCTACAAGGAGCAGGCACTCGTCACCGATCGCAAGAAGCGCGAGGCGCTGCTGCACCAGATCCAGCAGCTCGTCCACGAGCGCGTGAGGTTCGGGCCGATCTGGGATTACGTGTGGCCGAGCGGCGTGGGACCGCGCGTCGAGGAGCCGGCCCTGATGCTGATCAATCCCTATCCGTGGTCGGCGCCGCTCGAAGAGGTTCAGCTCCGGAGGAACTGACGCCGGGCACGTCGCGCCTAGCGCGGGGCGCCGCCGGCGCTCGACACGCGTGAGGCCAGGTCGCCGGCGATCTTCGCGGCCGCCTGCTTCACGTTCTGCTCGAGATCGCGGTTGGAGAGCGCGAACTTCGCGACCGCGACGTAGGGATTGAGCGTGATGACGGCGCCCGGCGCCTTGCCGCTCGTGGCGCTCGAGTCGAGCTCGTAGAACGGTTTGGGCGTGCCCTGGGCGAGATCGTCGATCTTCACGACCAGCTGCACGTCGGTCTGACCCGCGCCGAACCCGATCACGGCGCGGTGAAGGCGATTGCCCTCGCCGACCTGGGTGAAGACGCCGCGCACGAGCCAGCCGTCGGCGGGTTGCGCCTCACCGGCCTTGAGTCTTTTCGCGTTGAGTCCGGCCTTCACGCTCTCCTGGACCAGCGACGTCGACATCAGCTCCACCAGCTCCCGCGCGCGCACGGCAGGGTCTTTCGGTGCGCCGGGCGGCGGTGGCAAGATCGCGCCGAGCGGCCCGGGCGGCGGGGGCAGCGGGCCCGAGTCCGATCGAATGTTCTGCGTGTCGAGCTGAAAGTCGGTGACGTACACGACGGCCGGTCGGCTCGACGGCGCGGCGCCCACGTCTCGCTGGCCCGAGACCGTCGCGCTTCCGCAGCCGATCAACAGCGTCGAAGCGATGATCGTGAATCCGAGAAGAAGAGGTCTTGCGGTGGACCGCTTCATCTTTGTGTCGCGCATAGGATGCTCTCCGTATCGTAGAACTCGTAGAAATCGACGATCCGGCCGTCGCGGAACGTGATCAGATCGGCCTTGGGTGTCTCGAAGACGCGCCCCGTCTTTCGGTTCCGCCAAGACGTCGATCCGAGCATCACGACCCGGTCGCCCTCGGCGGCGAACTGCTCGGTCGTGTAGTGCAGCATCTCCCACTCTCCGAGGAGTCCCTCGAAGTATCGCGCCAGGTCGTTCGTCGAGCGGCATTCCAGGGTGAATTCGAGGCCCGGGCGACCGGCGGCCAGCGAGCGGAGCCGGGCATGGTCCGCGAACAACGCGGTCCACATCGTAATGTCCGTACCCTTGCTGTCGTTCCAGCGTCGATAGGCATCCTTCAGCTTGGCGATGTTCTCGGCGGCATCGTGCATGGCGATGACCTCCCTGGGCGCATGTAGGTCGACCGATGGTACCTCGCCGTGCGCGCTCCCGCCTGCTGCGTTTTGCGCACACGAACGTGAGCCGCGTCACCTGGTGAGCGACTCCGTCACGGCTCCGTGTGACGGTCTACGGTCCGCTCCAGCTCCATCCGGAACGCGTGCCATTCGCGAAGCGCCTCATCGTAGCGGGCCAGGAGGTTGGCCCGCTTGTGGTCGAAGAACATTCGCTCGACCACCGCGCCCGTGAGCATTCCGAACCCGAGCAGGTACGCACCGAGCCCGACTCCGATCAGTGCCTTGCGAGTCTCCACGGAATCCCCCTTTCGACGTCTCGAGCGTTCACGGATCGTCGCGGGGGACGGAAAGCAGCGCGCGTGCCAGCCGCTGGTAAGTCGGTATTTCCGCTACTTGAACGTGGCGAGGCGCGCGGGCGCCGCCGATTGCCCGAGCGAATCGGGCGAAAAGCCGCTACAGTGGTTACAACGATAGTTTGTCTATCGGCATGCCTTCGGGAGTCGGCCATGCAGAGTATCGTTGTGTTCCTCGCTCTCCTCGCCGCTCAGTTCGTCGCGCTCCAAGCGCACGCGGCCGGCGCGGCCGCGCCCGCCGGTCCACGAGTCGCCCTCGGTGTCGACGCGAGGGGCCGGTATCTGCAGCTGTCGAATCGCATCGGTCCGGTCTATCCCACCGCGGACGTCACGTGCGACGGCAACCGGCGCACGATCACGCTGACTCGTTCGAGCAACGCCGGTGATCGGATCGTCTCGATCTACGCGGTGCCACCGAAGGTGTCCGCGGGAATGCTGAAGTCGGTGGAGTGTCGGCTGCTACTTCCCGATCGCGAGATCGCCGTGGCCCGGCAGCAGATCCGCGCGGCGTGGTCGACCCAGGCCAGAGCCCAGAAGCACTGACGGCACGGATCGCGCCGCCGGTCCCGAGGGGTTGCGAGTCGTTTCGCGACGAGCTAGAGTCGCGCCGGTTCGCTAGTGGCCAGCCGCCGCAGGGGAGGGGCGCTGCATGAGTTGTCCTGAGTGTCAGCACGAGAACCATCCCGACGCCAAGTTCTGTGACGAATGCCGCTGCGTCCTGCCCCGCACTCGACGCGAACCCCGAGCGACGCGGCGAGGCGAGATCGCCGCGGCGATCGGCGTCGTGATGTCCGGCATTGCCGTCATCGCCGGCATCGTCATCGCGAGCCCCGGCTGGCAGCGGGTCTTCGCCTCCTGGCATGAGACCCCGGCCGCGCGCGTGGTTGCGGAGCCGTCGCCGCCGCCCTTCGTCGCCGACCTATCGCAAGCTCCGGCGCTCAGGGCGGACGGCTCCGACGCGCAGCGCGCCACCCCCGTTGCCCCGAATTTCACGGCCGCTCTCGCGCCGAACGGCGTTCAACCCCGGCCGTCGCCGGCGCCGGCTCCGCAGCTGGCGCCGATGACGCCCCAGTTCGCTCCGACGATGCCGCAACTCGCCCCGCCGCCGCCGCGAGTCACTCCGGCGCCGGTACCGTTCGCGCCGGCTGCGCCCGCGCGCGGACGGGGCTCGACGCGCTCCGCGGAGGGAGCGCAGCCCGGCGCGCCGTCGGACACGGAGCAGGTGATGGCAAACCTGCTCGTCATGCAGCTCGGTCCGGATCCGGCCTGGCGCACCGCGCTCGCGAATGCCGATGCGCACGCTCCCGACTCGGCCGAGTACACCTACTGGCGGCGGGTCGCGCAGGCCATCCGCGATGGCGGCCATCGCGCGCTGCGATGATGGAGCCGCGCGCCTCTCGGCGCGCGCTCAGTCGAGCAGCTTCGCGTCGAAGGGATAGGTGCAGATCAAACGCGCGCCGTCGGCGGTGACCAGCACCTGGTCCTCGAGCTTGACGCCGAACGGCGCGCCGGGCTTGCCCGCGTAGCACTCCAGGCACAGCACCATGTTCTCCTTCAGCTCGCGCTCCGGCATGATCCGGCGCGGTCCGCGGTCGTCGTCGGGGTAGGGGATGCCGGGCCCTTCGTCCTCGAGCCCGGCCTGGTGCACCATCGTCGGATAGCGCTGCGCGGCGTACGCCGCCGGGAGACGCGGCGCCTTGTCCGCGAACTCCTGGAACGTCAGCCCGGGCCGCACGAGGTCGAACATCCCCATCACGCAGTCGTAGGCGACACGGTAGGCCTCTTTCTGCTCGGGCGACGGCGCGTCACCGCACAGGAACGTGCGCGAGACGTCGATCACGTAGCCCTCGTAGCCGTTGGCGTCGGTGTCGACGCCCACCAGGTCGCCCGGCATCACGACCTTGTCATGCGCCTCGTTCAGCCACGGATTGGTGTTGGTGCCCGACGCGACCAGCCTGGTGAACAAGCCCTCGCCGTGGCGTCGCAGCAGCGCGTCGCTCAGCACGGCCCACAGCTCGTATTCGCGGATGCCCGGCCGGATCGCGGCCTCGAACTCGGCGAGCATGGCGTCGCCGATGCCACCGTTGATCGCGAACAGCGCGACCTCTTCCGCCGTCTTGACCTCGCGCGCGTCGACCGTGGCGGCGCCGACGTCGGTGATGGCGATGCCCTCGTCCTGGAGTGCCAGGAATCCGGCCGCGTCCACCTTGTCGATCGCGAGCCGTTCGCGCTCGAGGCCGAGCTCGCGCAGGGTCGACCGGATCGAGCGCGCCCACTCGCGCGCCTTGTCGCGCGCGGCGACACCGCCGTATTGCCAGGTGTAAGCGGGGCGCACGTCGCGCACGACTTTCTCGGAGACGTGGATCGAGCCCTTGTACTCGAACAGGATCGGCTCGCCCTCGGCGGGCACCAGGCAGTAGCGCGCGAACGTCCCGGCGGTCCAGATCGACATGACGTCCACGCCCGTCGCGTAGCGGATGTTCGCCGTGTTATAGAGGAGCGCGACCGGCAGACCGTGACGCCTCAGCATCGCCTGCAGCCGCGCGAGCCGGCCGGCGCGAAGCTTCCCGAAGTCGATGTCGCTCAGGTTGGGCACGGAGAGCTGGTGAACCCGAGGTCGTGGCGGCATGGCCGGCAGCATAGCGCATCCTGATCCCGCGGCGCGGCGCGCGGCGGTCGATCGATTTCTCGGCGTGCTCGAGTCCGAGCTCCACGAGGTGGCGGCGAAGGAAGCGAGCCCGGATGTCGCCGCGAGCCTCCGCGAGTTCCTCCAGCTCATGGGCTCGATCGATGCGAGCTCGGCCGCGGCGCCGCGGCCCACCGAGCCCGAACGCCTGGCGGTCTGTCGCCACTGGGAACTGAGCCTCCAAGACGGCGCGCCGCGCCCGCTCGTCGCCGCGCTCGGCGCGCTGGGCCCGTGGCTCTCGTGGACGCAGAACCCGAACTACCGGCGCCGACCTCCGGACCCGACGTTTCTCGACAACTACGGGTACGCCGTCGTCGCCGGGCCGCTCGACGGCCCACCTGCCCTCGCGACCGCCTCGCGGCTTGCGCTCGGCCTGCTCCTGCTCGGCCCGGGCGCGCACTATCCGCTCCACGCGCATCCGGCCGTCGAGATCTACTACACCGTGACGCGCGGCGGTGAATGGTGGCGCGACGACGGCCCCTGGCGGCGGGAGCCGCCCGGGGCCGTGATCCATCACGCGCCGAACGTGCTCCATGCCACGCGCGCCGGCGCCTCGCCCCTGCTGGCGGTCTACCTCTGGCGCGGCGAGCTCGGCACGCACGCGCGACTGACCGAGCGGCGGCCGGCCGGATGAGCCGATCACCACGGATCGAAGCACTCGTGTATAGTCCCGGTCATGCCGGCTAAGAAAGCACCCGCGAAGGCCCCACGGAAATCCCTCGGACTGCTCGAGCGGCTCGCTGAGGGCCCCGTGATCTGCGCCGAGGGTTACCTGTTCGAGTTCGAGCGCCGCGGCTACCTGCAGGCGGGCGCCTACGTGCCGGAGGTCGTGCTCGAGCACCCCGACCTGGTGGAAGGTCTTCATCGCGATTTCGTAAACGCCGGCTCCGACGTCGTCGAGGCCTTCACGTACTACGCGCACCGCGCCAAGCTCAAGATGGTCGGCCGCGAGAAGGATCTGGCGAAGATCAACCGCGCGGCGCTGGCGATCGCCCGGAAGGTCGCGCGCTCCACGGGCACCCTGCTGGCCGGCGACATCTGCAACACCAGCATCTACATGACGGACGACGCGGCGTCGCACAAGCAAGCGCGGCGCATCTTCGACGAGCAGATCGGCTGGGCGGTCGACGCCGGCGTCGATTTCATCGTCGCCGAGACGTACTCGTTCGGCGGCGAGGCGCTGCTGGCGCTGGAGGCGATCAAGCGCGCCAAGAAGCCGGCGGTGATCACGCTGTCGGTGCCGCGCGAGGGCCGCATGCGCGAGGGATGGACGGCCGCCGAGGCGTGCCGGCGCTTGCAAGACAACGGCGCCGACGTGGTCGGGATGAACTGCGCGCGCGGGCCCGCCACGACCCTCCCGCTGCTGCGCGAGATCCGCGCGGCAGTCACCTGTCACGTCGCGGCGCTGCCGGTGCCGTACCGGACGACGCCGGCCGAGCCGACGTTCCAGAGCCTGACCGATCCGAGCGGCGCCTCCGGGCCGGACGGGCGGCCGTTCCCGACGGCGCTCGACCCGTTTCTATGCAACCGCTACGAGATCGGCCAGTTCGGCAAGGAAGCGCTCGCGCTCGGCGTGCGCTACCTGGGCGTCTGCTGCGGCGCCGGCCCGCACCACGTGCGCAGCCTGGCCGAGGCGCTCGGGCGCCGTCCCGCCGCCAGCCGCTACTCGCCGGACATGTCCAAGCACATCCTGTTCGGAACCGACAAGCGCCTGCGCCAGGACTACCTGGAGTACGCCCGCCGCAACTATCGTGCGCCCGCCGCCTCCGGCTAAGTCGCCGGCGGCATCATGAAGCGGTTCGTCGCCAAGCACCTGCTGTTCCTGCTGCTGACCCTCTTCGCCGTCTCCTTCCTGGTGTTCACGCTCAACGAGTTTTCTCCGGGCGCGGTGGCGCGCAAGATCCTCGGGGCCTACGCGACCCAGGAGCAGGTCGACCTCCTGACCAAGCAGATGGGCCTGAACCGGCCGGTGCTCGTCCGCTACGTCGACTATCTCGGTGCCCTCGCCTCCGGCGACCTCGGCTACTCGACGCGCTTCAAGGCGCCCGTCAGGGACGTGATCTTCAGGCACCTGGCGAACACGGCGCTGCTCGCCGCGATCGCGTTCGCGTGCATCGTGCCGCTCTCGACCTTGCTCGGCGTCGTAGCAGGGATGCGCGAGGCCTCGCGCCTGGACCGCGCCATCTTGATGTTCAGCACCGTGATCGCCTCGATCCCGGAGTTCGCGCTCGGCGTGTTCCTGGCCAGCGTGTTCGTGGTCTGGCTGGGCTGGCTGCCCGGGACGGCGACGCTGGTCGCGGGCGGCGGCTGGTCGGTGGCGGCGCAGCTCGTGCTGCCGGTGGCCGTGATCGTGCTGTTCGACGCGGGCTACGTGGTCAGCATGATCCGCGCGTCGATGGTCGAAGTGATGCAGCGGCCGTACATCCGGACCGCCGTGCTCAAGGGGCTTCCGTTCCGCTCGGTGATCCTGCGCCACGCGCTCCGCAACGCGATGCTCACGCCGGTCACGATCATCATGCTGCAGATCAACTATCTGATCGCCGGCGTCGTGGTCGTCGAGACCGTGTTCGCCTATCCGGGCTTCGGCCGCATGATCCTCGAGGCCGCGCTGTTCAAGGACATCGCGCTGATCGAGGCCGGCGCGCTGGTCGCGGTCTTCCTGGCCGTCGTCACCAACATCCTCGGCGATCTGGCCTACATGCTGCTCGATCCGCGTATCCGCGCCTGAGCCATGAGCACGCCGATCGCCGCCGGGACGCTCTCGAGGCCGACGCCGGCGGCGGCGCGCGCGCGCGTGATGCGCCGCTGGCGGCGGCGTCTGGCGGCGCTCGGCGAGTCGACGCCGGCCACGGTCGGGATCGTCATCGTGCTGGCGTGGGTGACCCTGGCGCTCCTGGCTCCGCTGATCGCGCCCTATCCGCCGAACGCCAACGACATGACGGCGCTCGCGCACACGACGCCGTCGCGGGCGCACTGGCTCGGCACCGATCACCTCGGTCGGGACATTCTCTCGCGCATCCTCTGGGGCGCCCGCCCGGTGCTCGTGATCGCGCCGCTCGCGGTGCTCGGCGCCGCGGCGCTCGGCTCGCTGCTCGGCCTGGCCGCCGGCTACTACGGCCGCTGGGTCGATCTGGTGATCACGCGCGTCTGCGACATCGTGCTCTCGTTCCCGGTCATCATCCTCTACATGATCATCCTGGCGCACTTCGGCTCGTCGGCCTGGAACATCATCGGCGTGCTCACCCTGACGAAGGCGCCGATCATCGCGCGCATCGTGCGCGGGATGACGCTCGACCTGCGCGAGCGCGAATACGTGGCCGCCGCGAAGATGCGCGGGGAGTCGCCGCTCTACATCATGCTGGTCGAGATCCTGCCCAACGCGCGCGGCCCGCTCGTCGTCGACATGTGCCTGCGCACCGGCTACAACGTCATCATCATCGGCGCGCTCGGTTTTCTCGGCATCGGCCTGCCGCCGCCCGATCCGGACTGGGGCGGCATGGTCAAGGACACCTACGGGATGATGATGGTGTGGCCGCACATGGCGCTGTTCCCGTGCGCGGCGATCTCGTCGCTCGTCGTCGGCTTCAACCTGCTCGCGGTCGGCCTGCGGGAGCTCGGCCTCCGTGACTGAGCCGCTGCTCGACGTCCAGGACCTGCGCGTCACGTACACGACGCGCGCCGGCGAGGTGCCGGTGATCCCGGGCCTGAGCCTGCGGCTCGATTCCGGTGAAGCGCTCGGGCTCGTCGGCGAGTCCGGCTGCGGTAAGTCGACGGTTGCGCTGGCGATCATGCGCTATCTCGGGCGGTCCGGCCGGATCGGCGGCGGTCGGATCAGCTTCGAGGGGCGCGATCTGGCAGCGCTCGACGCGACGGGGCTGCGCGCGGTCCGCGGCCGGCGTATCGCGATGGTCTATCAGGATCCGATGGCGAGCCTGAACCCGGTGATGACCGTCGGTCGCCAGCTCATGGAAGCGCCGATGACCCACGAGGGCGTGCCGGCGGCGACGGCGCGCGAGCGTGCGCTGGCGATGCTGGCCGAGGTGAAGCTGGCCGATCCCGAGGCGGTGATGGAGCGCTACCCGCACCAGCTCTCCGGCGGCCAGCAGCAGCGCATCGTCATCGCGATGGCGCTGATCACCGGCCCGGCGCTCCTGATCATGGACGAGCCCACCACCGGTCTCGACGTCACCGTCGAGGCCGCGGTGCTCGATCTCGTCCGCGAGCTCCGCCGTCGGCATCGCTCCGCGATCCTGTTCATCAGCCACAACCTCGGCAGCGTCGTGCGCGTGTGCGATCGCGTCGCGGTCATGTACCGGGGCGAGATCGTCGAGGACGGCTCGGTGCGCCGGATCTTCACCGGCCCGCGGCATCCCTACACGCGCGGGCTGCTCGACTGCCTGCCCACGCTCGGCAGCGGCAAGCATCAGGCGCCGCTGGTACCGATCGCGGGACAGGTCGAGCCGATCCTGGCGCGCTCGCCGGGCTGCGGCTTCGCCGGACGCTGCGCCCACGTGGAGCTCGGCCGCTGCACGTCGCGCCCGATCCCGCTCGCGGCCGTTCAGGGAGAGCCCGACCACCACGTCGCCTGCGTGCGCGCCGACGAGCTGGTGGGCTGGACGCGACGGCGCGCCGTCGCCGGCACGCACGTTCACGGTGGGCCGGGCGAGCCGATCGTCGTGGCGCATCATCTGACGAAGATCTACGAGCCGAGACGGCGAGGGCTCCGGGGACGTCGAGCGCCGGTTCGAGCGGTCTCAGACGTCGATCTCACGGCCGGTCGCGGCAAGACGTTGGCGATCGTCGGCGAATCGGGCTGCGGCAAGTCGACGGTCGCGAAGATCCTGAGCGGTCTCGAGGTCGCGACGGCCGGCGGCGTGACACTCGGCGGCGTCGAGGTCGGGACGGTCGCCGTCGAAGCGCGAAGTCCAGCGCAGAAGCGCTCGCTCCAGATGGTGTTCCAGAATCCCGATAGCACCTTGAATCCGAGCCACACCGTGGGCTACGCGATCGGGCGCGCGCT
>Ga0075425_100000391_pt1 | contig 40515 bp, 41 predicted proteins | sample SoiMethybrSBSTD4_FD_75300 | JGI IMG/M metagenome (GOLD analysis project Ga0075425, IMG submission 75300) | Bulk soil microbial communities from a Populus tree surrounding site in Tennessee, USA - Soil MetaG P. TD hybrid SBSTD4 | ecosystem: Environmental > Terrestrial > Soil > Tree plantation... | reverse complement strand
GCCGAATCCCTGGCTGATGATCTCGGCGTTTAAGAACTTGCCGTCCTCGCGAAAAACATAGCCGAGCGTCCGGCCATATTTGTCTTTATGTGCCGTGGCCGAGTTGGCTGGATCGAATTCCACCCGAACTTTCTTGCCTTCGACAAACTGCTTCGTGAAATTCGTCGCTTCCCGACCGAAATATTGCACGGGCCTTCGGGGGTCCTTCGTCTCCGGCGTATCGACGCCGATCAGCCGGAGCTTCTCGCCGTCGTCGAGCACCAGCGTGTCTCCGTCGACGACGCGGGTGACCGTGCGAAAATCGGCGAACGCGACTTCGGCGATCGCCAAAAGCACCAGCAGCATCGCCGTTGCGATGAGCGCCGCTGTTCCTCCGACGGACCTCCGCATGGATGTGCTTTCCATGCGGGAGGCATGAGCAACGGATGTGCCAGAGGGTAAGCTGTTGAAAAGGCAGCGGCGGCGTGGCGAGCTATGCCGTGATTGGTTCAGGCAGGGCCCGCAGGCGCACAATTACGGCCGTGAGTAGGGAGCGAAGTGAGCTCTCGACTAGATCTGCGCCGTCGTCTCGATCTCGATCAATTTGCCTTCGGCGGAGTAGCCGTCGACGAAAGCGTATTCCATCTGCGGGATCTCGGCGGTGACGACTTTTCGGAATAGCGTGCTGAGGTCCGCGATCTTCTGGCTCCGGTGGAGATAAAAAGAGATTTTCGCGACGCGCTCCCAGGAGCCGCCGGCCTCGGCGAGCGAGCCGCCGATGCGCGGCAGGATATTCGCCATCTGCTCTTCCAGCGTGGGGAGGACCGCGGTGACGCCCGAGAGCACCACGATGGAGTCGTAAACCAGGTAGCGCAGCGGCACAATCGGCGGAACATACTCCTTGAGAATCTTTTCGCAGGGCCGCGCGGGGCGCAGCGCGAGCAGATCGAGCGCGACGGAGGCATTCGAATCGAAGCGACTCGGCGCGATGTAGCTCGAGCTCGCCGAGCGGGCGCGGCCGGATAGAATTCTAACGCGCTCGTCGCTGCCCTGGTCGCGGCTCCCGCGGTCGCGCCCCCATAGGCGGCTCCGCACGGTGTCGTCGAGCGACAGTCCGAGCGCGCGTAGCTCGCGCTCGCAGCGCGCGAAGATCTCGCTGGCTTGCTCGGCCGCGCCTCCGCCGCCCTGAGCCTCGGCGGAAAGCTCGACGAATTCTCGCCCGAGCCAGGAAAAGATTTTCTTCGTCATCGATTTTCGAGTCTTGCGCCAGGGCGCGCCGACGGCGCACCCACCAGCAACGCTCTATCCAATACGAGAGCGTCAAGCAAGTGTATCGTGCGGAAATTAAAACGCCCGCGCCTCGGGTTCGAGGCGCGGGCGATCGTGCGGTTTTAATCGCGGGCTGCGGCGGATCAGACGCGCAGGCCGATCATGCGGCTTCTTTCCACGCGGCGCGGCTGCGGTATTTTTAAGACTTTCGTCTTGGGCAGCGGCTCCTCGAAAGACATCCTCGACAGCTCTTCGAGCTTCATCTCGCGCCACTTCAGCAATCCCTGGCGCACATACTGCGGATCGAAGCCCACCACCTCGCAGATATTGGTGAAACAGAACGGGCGGTTGCTGTCCTCGCGAAAGATCCATTCTTCGGTCTCGCGAAACATTTTCATGCCGCGTCCGCCGCGCGAGGAGAAATGTTTTTGGTAACACGCGAGGGCATCTTCGAGGACCGCGAGGAGGAGACGTTTCTCCGGCTCGGTCTGCACCTTGCGGCGGAAGTTTTCGAAATATTGCACCGGCAACAAGCTGTCGGGCTGAAACAACGAAGACATCTCCTCGATCATCCCGCCTCCGCCGTTGAGGTTATTCTGCATCATAATTAGAGCCTTTCATCCAGGCGCGCTGCGCGCGCGTAAGTTAGGTGTGAAATCCGGCAAAACAGCGGCCAACTATCCTAGTCCCGCCAGCGGTAATTCCGGTAATCGCTGTAACCAGGGCGGTAATATCCGTAGTAATAGGGCCCGGGCCCGTAATAATAGCCGTAGGGCCCGTGGTCATAAACAACGCAGCCGGCGAGCGTGGTCAGAACAAGCGAGGCCAGGGAAAAGCCGAGAAGCAGTAGCTTAAAATTCGCTTTTCTCATCTTCCTCCTCCTTTGCCGATCCCACCAGGAAATGAGCAACGCGTATGCCAAGTAAAATTATACGTAATTTCAATCACTTGCGGGCGAGGTGTCCGCGTTGGGAAGAGTCAAAAAGTTCTGCCGCCAAGGAATAATTACCGGCCCTAGTGGTAAGTCGCAGGCCCGGCGCTCGGGAGCGAAACCCGCTCCTGCTCGCCGCGCTTCCGCATACGCGAGACGAGGTCCAGCACCTCGTCGGTGCCGGGAACGAAGAATCGCGCGCGCGTCGGGCTGTCGCCCACCCGGATAGCGTACGCGCGCTCCGGCAATACGGCGAATGTATCTTCGTCGGTGCGGTCGTCCCCGATCGCCAGGACGAAATCGTAGCCGCCTTTTACAAGCCATCGCTCGGCCGCGATGCCTTTGTGAACGCCGGCGTTTCGAACCTCGACGGACTTGTTGGCCTGGATGACCTGAACTCCGATGTTCGCCGTAAAGGCGAGGAGGTCATCGGACAGCTCGCGTGCGGCCATGGCGCCGCGGTCTGGCGCCGCATTGCGATAATGCCAAACGATGCAAAACTCTTTTTCCTCGACGAAGGTGCCGGGCACGCGGTCGGCGTAGGTTTTGAGGATCGGCAGCAATTTGGATTTCCATACCGCCGCTAGCGGCTTGACCAGTTCCCAGGCCTTCAGCGGCTCCTTGAGCCACGCGCCGTGTTCCGCGACCAAAGCGATGCCGAGCGGGCCGAGCCATTCCTCGACGGTCGCCTTGTCGCGCCCGCTCAAGACGACGATGTCATTGCGCGGATCGGCGGCGAGGCTCCGCAGCAAGTCGAGCAGCCCTTCGGTCGGGCGCGCGAGATGGGGATAGCTGGCGAACGGCGCAAGCGTCCCGTCGTAATCCAAAAGCAGCAGGCGGCGCTCGCTCCTTTGATAATGCCGCAGGAGCGCTGCGCGCGCCGAGCGATTGAGCGGCCGCGACGGCCCCGCTTCCTTCACGTCGACGGCAACGAGCTCGTGGATAAACTCCATCGCCCAGTGCGCCACATCTGAGCGGCGCAGCCGGTTCTGCATCAGCCGGTTGCGCCGGCTCTGCTCTTTCGCCGGCATCTCCAGCGCGGTTTTAAGCGCCGCGGCAATTTCGTCCCGGTGGTTGGGGTTGACGATAATCGCCTCGGTCAATTCCTTCGCGGCGCCGGCCATTTCGCTCAAGATCAGCACGCCGGTTCGATCGGCGCGGCAGGCGACGTACTCCTTGGCCACGAGGTTCATGCCGTCGCGCAGCGGCGTGACGAGCGCGATATCGCTCATCGCGTAGACAGCGACGAGCGTGTCGAACGGCACGGAGCGGTAGTGATAAATAATCGGCACCCAGCTGATCGCGCCGAAGCGGCCGTTGATTTTGCCGACCAACTCTTCGATGCGCTGCTTCATGCCCTCGTAATCCTGAATGCCGATGCGCGACGGCACGACGATCATGAGCAGCGTCACCCGGCCGTGCCATTCGGGGGCGTGCTCGAGCATCGCCTCGAAGCCCTGCAGCCGATGGAGGATGCCCTTGGAATAATCCTGGCGGTCGACGGAGAGGATGATCTTGGTGTCGCCGAAGGATTTCTTGAGCTCTTCTTTTTTCTTTCTGCCCTCCGGACTTCGCGCCGCGGCGTTGAACTTTTTAAAATCGACGCCCATGGGAAACGTCCCCACGCGGACCATGCGGTTGTCCACGGGAACGTGGCCGACCCGATGCTTGTATCCCAGGATGCGCTGCACGCAGCGGAGGAAATACTCCATGTAATCGTGCGTATGGAACCCGACGACGTCGGCGCCGAGAAGGCCTTCTAGAATCGCGCGCCGCCAGCGGTCGGGCAGGAGCCGGTAGATCTCGAACTGCGGAAACGGGATGTGCAAAAAGAAACCGATCCGCAACGCGGGCCATCGCTTGCGGAGCAGCTCCGGCAGCAGCATCAAATGGTAGTCGTGCACCCAGACGATGTCTTCCGGTCCGACGACCTCGAAGAGGGATTCGGCGAAGACTTCGTTGACGCGCTGATACTGGAGCCAATAATTTTCATCGTAGCTCGCGTTTTGGGGAAAATAATGGAACAACGGCCAGATCGTCTTGTTGCAGAACCCCTCGTAGAAATTGTCGAAATCCTGCTCGGAGAGAAACACGGCGTGCGAGCGGAACTTCGCGAGCGCCCGCGCCTGAACGGATTCTCTTTCTTCCGCTGCGACGGCGCCGCCGGGCCAACCGACCCAAAGATATTCGGGTTTGGCGGCGAGAAATCCGGATGGCATGGCATCCAGCAGCGACTTGAGGCCTGTCGCGACCCCACCCGCGCTCGCCTTGAATTCAATAGAACTTTTTTCCCGCTCGATCGTGAAAGGAAGGCGGTTGGAGACGACGACGATTCTCCGCGCCGCGGTGCTTGTCTCTTTCATCCCCGCGTCCCCGTGACTGATCCGTGCGATCGGCCCAACCTTAACCAGCAAAAGATCGCCGCAGCGCGCAGAGGTCGGGCGACCGATGGTTTCAAACTACAGCTTAATGCGGCAGAATCTGTACTGTATCGCCCTGTTGCGGCGTAACTTCGATCACCTTCGGCTGCCCGTCTTTTTCGGTGTATTTGACGGCGACTTTCGAGCCTTCTTTGGCGTGCGAAAGCCCCTTGCTGGTGCTGACCAGCAGCAGCGTCTCTTGACCCTTCTCGGTCTGCAGCACGATCTGCTTTTCCGTCTGATCGACCTTCAGCACCGTACCGCGCATTTCCGCTTCTGCAAAGACCAGCGCCGGAAAAAACGCCAAGGCCACGATTATCATCGCAATATTTTTCATGGCACCCCTTTCATTTTCACTGGGCCGCCCCGGGTCTAGGACCTTTTTCGCTCCTCTTCGATGTACTTCAAAGTTTTTTTCCGCAGCTCTTCATTCGTATTGACCGCGGCGAAAGTCTTTGTATACGACTCGTTGGTGAAGCCCTGCTTCTGCAGCACCTGGCTCACTTTGGTGTCCCCTTCCGCCTGGAGTCTTTGGCGCTCTTTGGGGTCCTGGGTTCTGTTGATGCGGTTCTCGTAATCTTGCTTGATTTTATGGTAGCCGACATAAGCTTTGGCGAAGTTGCGGAGCTCTTGGTCAGTCAGATTCTTCTGCGTCCCGGCCTTTTCCTGCGCCCAAACGTTCGATTGCATCCAGCCGCCGGCGACGCCGAGGGCGGCGGCCAAAATGAGGACGTGAAGCTTCGAGGTTCTCATTTTCCCCTCTACACTACCCTCTGCGCGAAGGGTCGGTATTCTTCTCCTGGAGCCGGCGCATTAGATCGTCGAACGACGCATTCGCCAGGACTCGGCTGAACTGCGACCGGTAGTTATTGACGAGACTGATCTCCTCGACCACGACGTCGTAAACTTTCCAGTCGCCCCCGACCTTGTGGAGCTTGTAGTTGATCGAGACTTCCTCGCCTTTCGGGGTCAAAACCTTGGTAAACACGATGGCGTTGTCGCCCTCGATCTGCTCGCGGGTGTAATTCACCTTTTCCCCCCCGGCCGATTCGATCTGTTCGACGTACGATCGCTCCAGGAGACCGGTGAAAACTTTGGTGAACTCCTGCTGTTCCTGGGGCGAGCGGCGCGCCCAATACGATCCCAGCGAGCGCTTGGCCATTTCGGTAAAATCGAACCGCGGATAGATGATTTGCCGCAGCTGATCGCGCCGCTCCTGCTGCTTGGAAGCGGGCTTCAGGTTCGGATCCCGGACAATGGAAAGCACTTTATCGACGGTTTGTTTTGTCTGCTCCGTCGGGGCGCCTGCAAACGCTGGCGCGGCGACAAAAGCGATCGCCAGGAACAGGCCGAGCCTGGCCGCTAGGTTACTCATCGTTCCTCCATAGATAGTTCTTTTTAATACTTATTTTTGCGTTGCTCTAAAAAGCGGTTGAGCCCGCCGTCCCGCGAACGGCGTAGGCTTTTACCGCGTAAAATCTAGTATCCGTCAAGAGACAGGCCGAAATTTCCGCCTGTCATCCGTCGTCTACCTGCGCCGAATCGAGCGCGGCTGCTCGTTGCGGTCGAACCGGTCGGTGCGATCCGCCATTGACACGGATGTGCGGTCGGCGTCCTCGGTCATGTCCTTCGTTTTTTCCACCTCGGCCTGCCTCGCCGCGAGCACCCGGACATCGCCGACCTGCTTCGTATAGGTCTTCACGAGCCAAACTTTCCCGGTCAGGCGATTCATCACATAGGCCGCATCGACGGCCCCGTTCGGCGGCGTGATCGTGTAGAGACCGCCAGCTAACAGGAAAAGAAAGAACAAAACGACGACGCCCGCGACCGCCCATAGGACGCGGTCGCGAAAAAGCGGGCCGACACGGCTCTCATAAAAAGAAGCATGTTCTTCGTGGGGCAGCATTAGTATTCTCCTCTCTCGCGGCGCAGCCGATCGATTTCATACTGCTGCCGGCGAATTTCCTCGTCTCGGTCGTAATTGCGGTATTCCTGTTCCTGGAGCTGGTCGCCGACCAGGGCCCCGGCGCCTAAGCCGAGACCGCCCCCGATCAGCGCGCCGGCCGCCGGATGGCCTACGGCGCTGCCCACGAGTCCTCCTGCCGCCGCGCCGCCGAGACCGCCTATGAGGGCGCCCGACTCGCGCGTGGTCGGCGGACCGCTCGCGCATCCTGCGGCGAGGAGCGCCGCGGCCGACAGCCCCGCTAAACTGTGTGTCAACTTTTTCATTTGCAGGACCTCCTTAAGAAAGGCGCGCGGCTCAATGCCACGTGCCCGAGTGGCTCAACAGGTCGCTCAACATATCGGCGACCAGAGCGTTGACCTCGTTTTCATCTTCCGCGACGAGAAAGGCTTCTTCGGTGAGAGCGGCAAGGAGATCGCCGAGTGGAGTCTGAATGCCTTTTCTCCGTTGCATGTATTCCATTTTCCCGCTCCTTTAGTAGTCCCAAAGAACTCCAGCCTTATTCTCGGAATTCTTATTTCGCGGTCGTTCTCGCTCCTTTTGTGCGTGCTCCTCCGCTCGTATCCACCCACGCTCGGGATCGGCGAACCACTCGGTCTGGGCGGTGTCGGATTTTTGCTTCTGGTCGCGCTGTTCGATGGCGCCCTTTTCGCCGACGCGCGATTGCGCTTTAGAATCGGCACCCGTCCGGTCGCTGGCCGTGACGAACATCAAAATCAAGCCGAAAAAAATCGCGCCCATGGCCGCTTTCATGAAATTCCCTACTTCCGTTTAGCTTTAGACAGCAACGGCCATGCCATGAAATAGCGGCATGAATACCGAAGCTTACGGCCTAAGGCGTGAACCTGAGACGAGTAAAAAGGTGGGGCTTCGGGGAAAAATTACTTAGCGCTGGTCGGGTCCGTAAAGGGCCAACTTCGCATTCAGCGTTTTCGGCGTGATGCCGAGAAGCCTCGCCGCCTGCGTCTTGTTGCCTGCGGTCGCCGCTAAAGCGCGTTCGATCGCCTGGCGCTCCGCCTCGGCGAGCGAGACCGGCTCGCTGTCGGTCGGCTCGGCGAGTACGGTGCTGAGGCAAAACTGTTTGACGTCACCGGCGGCCAAAGTCGGTCCGGGGGCGAGCACGGCGAGGCGCTCAAGGGCGTTTCGCAGCTCGCGCACGTTGCCGGGCCACGCGTGCTCTTTGAGGGCGGTGGCGAAATCGGGCGCCCACGGAAGCTCGGGCCGGCCGTATTTTTCCGCGAATTGCTCGAGAAAAAAGCGCGCCAACAGAGTGATGTCCTCGCCGCGGTCGCGGAGCGGGGGCAGCTCGAGGTGGAAAACGCTCAGACGGTAAAAGAGATCCGACCGGAGCCGCTCATCCTTCACCGCCTGAGCCGGCTGTCGGTTTGTAGCGGTCACGACGCGAACCGATACCGGTATGGAATTCGCGGCGCCGATGCGGCGTACCTGCTTTTCTTCGAGTACGCGGAGAAACTTCGCCTGGACCTCGGGGACCATCTCGGTGATTTCGTCGAGGAAAAGCGTGCCGCCGTCGGCCTGTTCGAAGCAGCCGAGGCGCCGCTCCATCGCGCCCGTAAACGCGCCCTTTTCGTGACCGAGGATCTCGCTTTCCATCAGCGTCGGCGGAATCGCGGCGCAATTGAGCGCCAGAAACGGTCCATCGCGCCGCGGCGACAGATCGTGCAGCGTGCGCGCGACGAGCTCCTTGCCGGTGCCGCTCTCGCCGCTCACCAGCACCGGCGCGTCGGTCGCGGCGACGCGGCTGATGTTCTGATAAAGCTGGCGCATCAACGGCGATTTTCCGATCAGGCTGCCGTAAGAACCGAGCGGCGATTCCAGCCGCTGGCGCAGCGCGTTCGCTTCGCGGGCGAGCTCGACCTGCCGCAGTGCCTTTTCCAAGGCGGTGCGGAGCCGGTTCGCTTCCAGGGGCTTGGCGAGATAATCGTACGCGCCGAGCTTGATCGCCTGGACGGCGCTGTCGATCGTAGCCTGACCGGTCAACATGATCACCGCCATGTGCTGCACGCGCTCGCCGAGCGCCTGGACGAGCTCGAGCCCGGTCATGCCGGGCATAATGAGATCGAGCACCATGGCATCGGGCAGCGACTGCTCGCAGGCTTTCAGCGCCGCCTGCGCATCGCTCGCCGTCAGGCTTTTGTAGCCCCAGCGCTCCAGCAGGGAGGCGAGGCCGGTGCGGCTTGCCGAGTCGTCATCCACCACCATCACGGTCGGACGCGGTCGCGTCAATGAGCACCTCCGTTAAACTGAGCACTGTCGTCAAGCGGCAGACAGAGGAGAAACGTCGCGCCTCCCTCTGCGCTGTCTTCGTATTCGAGCGTGCCGCCGTGCGCCTCCACGATGAGCTGGCTGAGACAGAGGCCGATCCCGCTGCCGCCGGGCTTCGTGCTGTCGCCGAAGTCGAATATCGTAGCAAGTCGCTCCAGAGGAATTCCAGGCCCGTCGTCCTTGAAACGCAGGATAATTTGTTCACCGCTGCGCCGGCCGGTCACTGCGATAGCGCCGCCTTCCGGCTGCGCCTCGATGGCGTTGCGCAGCAGATTGTCGAACGCCTGGCGCATCCGGTGCGAGTCGCCTTTCATGGCCCAAGGCCCGGCCGGCAAATCGGTCTTGATATGGATTCGCTGCGCCGTGCACTGGGCCATGATCGCCTCAAGGCTGGCTTCGAGGACCTGCGCCAGGTCCAGCGATTCGCGCTCCAAAGTCACCGGTGTGCTGTAATCGGCGAAGTCGCGCAGCAGTTTATTCACCTGTCGTGCGCTCGTCTCGATCGTGTCGAGCTCCTGCTGCTGCTCGCGATCGAGCGTCTCGCCGCTTTGGCGCAGCAGCTCCAAATGCACCGTCATGGCGTTGAGCGGCGTGCGCACTTCATGAACGAGCGTGCGTGCGGCCATCGACACGCGCTGCACCGGCGCCGTGAGGCCGTTGCTGCCGCGCTGCTTCATTACGAGGCGATCGATCAGATCGAGGCTGGTGCCGATCTCGTCCTGGCTCACGTACGACGGGCGCGCGTGGTAGGTTCCGGCGGCGGCTTCGCGCAGCGTCTGATTGATCAGACGAAAACGCCGGGTATAGAGCGCGGTCGTCAAAAAGGCCGCGAGCAGCGCCACGTCGGCGCCGAGAAGAAACAGCAGCGTGAATTGGCGCCACATGCCCGAGACGAGGCCGGTCCAGTCGGTTGGATCGATCCACAGACGAAGCCCGCCCGGACCGCGCACGCCCTGAGGCATCTGCAGCGGCACGAGAACGTCGTAATAGGTCTCGCCGCCTTCCTGGCGCGCTTCGATGGTGGTGATGCCCTGCGCCAGGTTCGTCTTGAGCGCGGGATCGTTCATCGTCTTTCCCTGCTCCTGGCTGCGCGACGAATAGAGAATCTTGCCCTCGGGATTCAGCACCCACATGCCCTGAATGCTCGTGTTGCGATTGATATAGGCCTGGATGAGGCCTTGGACCTGGGTGCGCCGCGAGGGCGACGGCGGTGCCGTCTTTGTCGGCGGGTTCTCCGGCTGCGGCGCGTTGCCCGGATACAGCCGGCCGAGAAAGTCCCAAAACGACGAGCGCGGTGCCTCGCGCGGCGTCTCCCGCGGCGACGCCGACGGCGGTGCGGCCTCCGACGACGGTTGCGGCTGCTGGAGACTCTGCGCCAACGCGATCTCCACCTGGCGCGCGAGCAAGAGCGCCGTTTGCAGCGTCGCTTCGGTCGTCAGGCGCTTCGCCACGAGCAGGATGCCCGCTGCGAACAGCCCGAAAATCAGCACGACCGTTCCGACAAAGACGAGAATCTGTTGTAGCCTGAGGCTCATAAAAAGGCCAAATTACCATAGCAGATGAATAGGGGCGGTCAAAGATAGCGCCCTTGCAGCGGCGCCGTGTTTTCATGCATACTGAAAGGTGATGGTCAGCGATGTTTACCGCCGCCCGCTGCGCGATCTCCGTATCTCCGTCACCGACCGCTGCAATTTCCGCTGCACGTATTGCATGCCGCTCGACGAGTACGAATGGATCAACAAGCGCGAGATCCTTTCTTTCGAAGAGATCGCGCGCATCGCGCGGCTTTTCGTCCGCGCGGGGGTGGAAAAGCTCAGACTCACCGGCGGCGAGCCGCTGGTGCGCCAGGATGTCGAAAAGCTCGTCGCCGAGCTGGCCGCGATTGAGGGTCTCAAGGACCTGTGCCTCACGACCAACGGTTCGCTTTTGGCGGAAAAGGCCGCGGGCCTGAAAGCCGCGGGGCTCAGACGCATCAACGTCAGCATCGATACGCTCGACGCCGAGAAGTTCCGGCGCATGACCAAGCGCGGCGATCTCGCCAAAGTCCTGGACGGGCTTTTTGCAGCGCAGCTGCAGGGGCTCGATCCGATCAAAATCAACGCCGTGGTCGAGCGCGGCGTCAACGACGACGATATCATCGAGCTGGTAGCCTTCGCGCGCGAGCACGGCTTCACCATGCGCTTTATCGAGTACATGGACGTGGGTAACGCAAACGACTGGACGTCGAAGAAGCTCGTGCCGAAAAAAGAAATCGTGGAAAAAATCCACGCGCGTTTTCCGTTGAAGGAGATCGGCCGCAGCCAGGGCAGCGCGCCCGCCGTCGACTACGAATTCGCCGACGGCTCCGGTCAGGTCGGCGTCGTCGCCTCGGTGACCGAGCCGTTTTGCTCCACCTGCAACCGGGCGCGGCTCACGGCCGACGGGAAACTCGTGACCTGTCTATTCTCCGCCGCCGGCCACGACTTGAAGGCGCGCCTGAGAAGCGGCGCGACCGACGAGGAGATCTTCGAATTTATCGCCGGGATCTGGCGCCGGCGCGACGACCGCTATTCGGCCGAACGGTTGGAAGCGATGAAGTCATCGGCCTACGATCCCAAGACCCACAAAAAAATCGAGATGATCACGCTCGGCGGGTAAAAGTTTCGAGCCTCGGGTTTCTAGTTTCAAGTTAAGCTCGAAATTTTTTCCGTCAGCGCGGCAGGACGCCGCGGCGCTCCAGATCGGCGCGCTCCCCGGGCGTGAGCCGATCCACCGGCACGTAGCCGTCCGGACCGTAGCGCCGGACGCAGTCGTCGACCATGCCGGTCGCGGCCGGCGCCATGATGCCCGAGCCCTCCGCGGCGCATTTGACCGACGCGCCGGTGCGGGGATTCACCAACAGCACGCTTTCGGCGGCGCATGCGGCGAGCAGAAAGATACCCGACAATAAAAATCCTGTGGTTAAAGTCCTCATTCCTGCCTCCATCCCATTCGCTATTCCCAGTGTACAAGCCCTTACACCGATGACAAGACGGCGCGGCGTTGACGCCGGGATGGCTCTGCGATAGCTATTTTACTTTTGGAGGAAACCATGCTGCTCGAAAATAAAATCGCGCTGGTCACGGGATCGACGAACAACATCGGACTGGCGATCGCGCGCGCGTTCGCCCGCGAGGGCGTCAGGGTGATCGTCCATTCGCGCCACGGCGACGAGGCGCGAAAAATCGCCGCCGAGATCGCCGGGGATTCGTTCGCCGCCGATCTCTCGCGCCCCGAAGAGATCGACAAGCTGTTCGCTCATATTGAAGCGAAGCATCGCCGGCTCGACCTGCTCGTCAACACGGTCGCGCACTCGACTAAGAACGGCATTTTAGAAGTTACCTTCGAGGAATGGAGCCAGATCATGGCGATCAACTTGACCGCCTATTTTCTCTGCATTCAACACGCGGCGAAAATGATGCGGGCGAGCGGGGGCGCGATCATCAACATCTCTGCGGCTTCCGGCGAGCGGGGCAGCCCGGGAACGGCGGTCTATTCGATTTCCAAAGGGGCGATCAATGCGCTCACACGCCAGGCCGCGGTCGATCTCGCGCCGTACAATATCCGCGTCAACGGCATCATCGCGGGCATCATCGGCACGCCGCTCGGGCGGCGAGACATGGGCAATCGAAAAACCGAATATGATACGATCCCACTGAAGCGCATCGGCGAGCCCGAAGAGGTCGCCGAGGCGGCGGTGTTTCTCGCGTCGGAGAAGGCGGCCTACATCACCAACGCGATTCTGCCGGTCGACGGCGGGCGGATGAATTCGATGGGGAGCGCCACGCGCAGCTAGCTTAATAGCTGCCGCGCTAGACCGAGGAGCGCGCCCGCAAGGACCCACCAGGCCGAGTTGATTTTCACGCGAAAGACGAGCACGGCGGAGACGAGCGCCAGAGTGATCGTAAAACCGTCGCTCAGCGCCGACCTGCCGAGCTGCCACGTCACGACCGCCATCAATCCCAGAGACGCCGCGTTGACGCCGTCGAGAAATCCGGCCGCCCACGCGGAGCGCCGGAGCTTGGGAATCAACGGGCTGCTGAGCGCGACGAAGACGAAAGCCGGGAGGAAGATGCCGAGGGTCGCCAGCAGCGCGCCCGGCGAGCCCGCGATGACGTAGCCGATGAAGGTCGCCGTGGTAAATACGGGGCCGGGCGTGAATTGACCGATCGCGATCGCGTCGAGCAATTGCCGGTCCGTGAGCCAATGCCACCGCTCGACCAGATCGGCGCGAAGAAACGCGAGCAAGACGTATCCGCTGCCGAACAGCACCGAGCCGATCTTCAAAAAGAAAAGCGTAAGCGCCGTCAGTGTCACCGGCCGAGCGGCCGCCGCGGCGTCATATGCGGTAAGAAACGGCGCGCCCGCCGTAATCGCCCACACCGCGCTATGCGCCGGCTTCCAGCCGCGGCGGAGATTTTCCAGCAACATCACGGCGAAGCCGGCGGCGAACAGCAGCAGGATCTCGTTCGCGCCGAGAAAAAACAAAACGATCACCGCGCCGCCGGCGAGCGCTGTCAGCGGCCCCTTGATCGCCGCTTTGCCCAAGCCCCACAGCGCCTGAACGACGATCGCGATGATGACGGGCTTGACGCCGTAGAGCAGCCACGCTGCCTCCGGCAGCGCGCCGTACTTCACATACAACGCGGCGAGTCCCCAGACGATCAGCATCGCGGGCAGGATGAAGCAGCTGCCCGCGACCACGAGCCCCTTCCAGCCGGCGCGGAGCAGGCCGATGTGGATCGCCATTTCTGTCGAATTCGGGCCGGGGATTAGATTCGTCGCGCCGAGAAGATCGACGAAACGCTCGTGGTCGAGCCAGCGCCGCCGCCTGACGACCTCCTCTTCCATCATCGCGATGTGCGCCGCGGGGCCGCCGAAGGCGATCGTGCCGAGCTTTAAGAAGAGCCGGGCGAGCTCGGCGAGCGATCCCGGCGACGGCGACTGCGGTTCGGGCGCGGCGCTCACGGCTTGGGCCGCTTCGTTTCGGGCTCCCAGCGTTGGTTGGTGACAGGCGGCGCTGCGGGCCGGACGATCCGGATGAACGGATAGCTTGCCTCCGCGTGGCAGCCGTTGCAGGCGGCGAGCGTCTCGTCGTAGGCTTTCTGAAACTTGGCGGCGTTTTTCGTCTTCACCGTCTCCGCGAGCGCCGCCACCTGGCTTTTCAGCACGGAATCCAAAACCGCCGCGATCTTGACGCCGTTTTTCTCCGCGCCCAGGCCTTGCGCCGCCTCCATCGTCTCTTTCATCTCGTCGAGCTCGTAGGCCGCAAGCGGCCAGTTCGAGGCTTTCGCGGCGAACCAGAGCTTGCCGGCATGGAGCTGCATCGTGGTCATGTATTCGCCCAGGCCAGGCGCCGCCTCCTTGAGCGCGGCGGTTTGTGTTTCGAGACGATGCAGCTTGAAGTACAGGGCGCCGACGGAGGCGAGGAGAACGACGACGATCACCCAAATCGCGGCGGAATTTTTCATCGCGATCCCTCCTGCTTTCCCCGCAGTATAGATAACGCGTTACCGCCTGTAAACGCGCGCTACGAAGGACGAGGCGATCGGCCGTATGGGGCTAGGAATGCGAGTGCCGCGGCAAACTGCCATGCGCGTGCTCGCCGACTTGATGATGCTGTTCGCCCGACGCGTTGGCGGGATCGATATGGATGGTCGCGTTGGATAGATAACGCAGGCGGTGCAACAACTCGTGGCGCACGCCTTTGGCGATCTCATGTCCCTGTTCGACCGAAAGGGTTTGATTGACCGCGACATTCAACTCGGCGTGCATGCGGTGGCCCAACCATCGGACCCTCACTTCGCCAACGCTCCCCACTCCCGAAACGTGGCTGGCGGCATGTTTGATTTCGCCGATGACTTCCGGGTCCACGCCGTCGAGCAGTCGCGTAAAAACCGACTTGCCGGATTCCCAGACGATTCGGAGGATCACCAGAGTTATCAGAAGTCCAACGGCGGAATCGGCGATCGGATAGCCCATCCTGATACCGAGAGCACTGACCAGCACGGCCAAGCTCGCCAAGCCGTCGACGCGAGCGTGGTAGCCGTCCGCGATGAGCGCGGCGCTGCCCATCTGTTCGCCGACCTTGATGCGGAAGATCGCCACGGCTTCGTTGCCTGCGAATCCAATGACGGATGCCAGAACAACGGCCCACAGATGTTCGACGGCCTGCGGATGAAAAAAACGATCAATGGATTCGTAACCCGCGACGAGCGCGCTCAATAAAATAATCAACACAATGGCGACGCCCGCCAAATCCTCCACCCGGCCGAGCCCGTAGCTGAAGCGGTCGCTCGGCTTCCTGCGCGCCATGGTGAAGGCGATCCAAAGAGGAAAGGCCGTCGCCGCGTCGCCGAAGTTGTGGATCGTATCCGCGAACAAGGCCACGCTGCCGGAAATCAAAACAACGACCAGTTGAAAAACCGCCGTGACAAACAAGCCGACGAAGGACCATTTGATGGCCGAGATACCGCGCTCGGTGCTCAGCAACGAAGGATCGATCGCGCCGTGGGTATGTGTGTGATGGCTCGCGTCTAAATGGCTGCTGTGAGAATGGGCATGTTCGTGTTCGTTCATACCTGGGAATTTTATTCTCTGGATCGACGGTACCCCATCCGGCTGAAAAGTTGAAGCCTTCTACGGAGCCGTCCTTTCGGCTTCTTCGGGCGGCCGAACCGCTTTGAAGGCTTTGTAGAGAACCAGATCGTAGAGGATCTTCATCGTACCGGCGATGAAGAACGGCAGGTTGATGAGAGCGGGGCGGGCGAACAGAAACCCCGCGAACACGGGTGCGAGGGCGGCGCCGATCGTGCGCGCGACCGCCGTCACGCCTCCGGCCGCCGAGCGCTCCTCCGGACGGACGACCGCCATCGTATAAGACTGCCGCGTCGGCACGTCCATCTGGCTGATGCTGAAACGGAGCAGCAGCAGCGCGACGGCGAGCGGAAGGCTCGGCATCAGCGGCACGAGAATAAGCAGAACGTTCGAAGGCAGATGGGTGAACACCATCGTGTTGATCAGGCCGAAGCGCGCCGCGATGCGCGAGGCGAGCAGCGCGGAGAGGCCGGCGAACACGTTCGCCCAAAAAAAGATGATCCCGAGGGTCGCCGGATCGACGCCGAAACGGAGATAGAACCAGTAGACGGCGAAGCTCTGCATGACGAAAGCGCCGGAAAAAGAATCGAGGGCGAAGAGCGCCGACAGCTTGAGGACGATAGCGCGCGAGGCGCCGACGCCGAAGAAAGTTTTTTTTAGCGGCGCGTCCGCTCCGGCCCCGCGGACCTCAGCGGCGGGTGAGAGGCGCGCGAAAAGCAGCGCCAGGACGATCCCGATCGCGGCGTAGAGCGCGACGACGGCGCGATAGCTCGAGACCGGCGTCGCCGCGGTTTGTTGCAGCGCGCTCGTAAGCAGGCCGCCCGCCAGCGAGCCGAGCGCGGCCGCGAGCGAGCCGGCGAGCGTGTACCAGGCGAAGAAGTCGGTCCGGAGGCGATCGGGAACGACCTCGGCGAGCGCGGCCTGTTCGATCGAGAGAAACGGCCCGACCTCGCCGCCGCTCGGGCTGATGACGCCGATTGTGCCGGCGAGGATCAGGAAGAAAAAATTTTTGGTCCAGGCGAAGATGAGACCCGCGGCGGCCATGAGCACGGCGCCGACGATCAGCATGCGCCGCCGGCCGAGGCGATCGGCCCGCGTCGTGAGATAAAGCGAGACCGCCGTGTCGCCGAGCAGCGTCAGGGTAAAAAGAAACCCGGCTTGGGTTTCGGACAACCCGAGGCCGGTCAGATACAAGACCAGAACGACGGACAACGAGCCGTAGGCGAACATGCGCGCGAAGCGCGTGAGAAACAACAGCCGGCCGTCGCGGGTCAAATTACGAAGAGAAATAGCTCAACTCCTCGCCGCGCCGGTCCCCTTTATCCCGGTAGCGCGAGCAGCGCGCTCCGGACGACGCCGCAAAGCGCGCCGGCGATCATGATCTTAATCACGTCGAAGCGCCATGCCAACATGGCGAGGACCGTGGCGCTGAAAACGGCCGCCCCAAAGAGATCGGGAACGGCATGGGGCGCCATCTGCAGCAACGACACCGCGATCACGCCGATCAGCGCCGGCCCGATGCCCTTCAGCGCCGCTTTCGTCCAGACGAGCGTCCGCACGCGGTCGTACGCGGGCATCAGCGCCAGCATCATCATAAACGCGGGCAGGAAAATAGCCGCCGCGGCGAACGCGGCGCCGGTGATTCCCGCGGCTTTGTAGCCGACATACGCCGCGACCATGAGAATCGGGCCCGGCGTGAGCTGGCCGAGCGCCAACCCGTCGATAAACTCTTGCGGCGTGAGCCAGTGAAACTGATTGACGACTTGCTCGTGAATAAAGGCGATCATCGATAAGCCGCCGCCGAATGTCAACGAGCCGACTTTGAAAAAAAACATGCCGATGTTTGCGATGTTCGGGGCGAGCGGGTCGGCTTGAGTCGAGGCCGTTGTAAACCCCGAGGTAAAGCGGAGCATTCCGATCAGGGCGCCTAAAATAATTAAAGCGGACACGCCGACTTTTTTGGAATGGAAGAGCAAAAGACCGATCGCGCCGGCAAGCAGCAGGATCGCCGCGATTCCCAGGTCGCTCCAGATCAAAGCGGCGACCGCGGCGGCGGCGATCATGATTTCGCGCGCGCTGCGCACCGTCGATTTTCCCAAGCGGTAAGCCGCCACGACTAGAACGCCCAAAACGACCGGCGCGACGCCGTAAAGCACGCCGCGCCCGATCGCGGTAAAGCCCAGCGATGCGTACGCCATCGTCAGCGCGAGCAGGATAAAAAAAGCAGGGAGCACTAAACATATTCCGGCCAACAGGCCGCCCCACATTCCGCCCCGGGCGTGACCGAGAATGATGGCGAGCTGCGGACCGGGAGCGCCCGGCAGCATGTTGACGAGCGACAAGCCTTCGACAAACCGCTCTTTGGACACCCATTGCTGCTTTTCCTGGATCTCGGTCTGCATGACGGCCCACATTTGTCCGTAGGCGACTCCCACTTTCAAGAAACTCGACGCGATGTTCTTCCAATTTCTCTTGAAATCGCCACCGCTCGCCGTCGCGTCGGCTTGCCGCTTCGCGGCCGCGGGACTTTGACTCAGCGGGTGCTCTCTACAGTAGGCGTAAAGCGCGTCGTAAACCGACATTTCGCGTTCCAGCAACTGATAATCGTCTTCGTAGGCGAGGCGGAAACCCTCCGCGATCGCCTCCAAGCCGGGCGATTCCAGCGTCAGGTCCTTCGCTTCCGTATCGGCGCCCCGGACGATCCGCGCGAGCCGGCGGAGCGCCGGCTCGGCGAGCTTATATTTTTTGATGATCGCGTCGAAGCTGCACTCCGGGCCGTGGTGGCCCAATTCCACATTCGCCACGTCGAAGGGAGTCGCCCCTTCGCGCGCTGCCGTCTCTATGACCTGGTCTGGTGAAACATACAAAAACTCCGCCTCGGGATCGACAAAGCGCTTGATCAGCCAGGGGCAGGCGACACGATCGACCTTCGGTCGGGCGCGCGTGATCCATTTCATGACTGCGCTCCTTTCATCCCGCGTGCACGAGTGGCCAGAGGAGGAGACCGATAAGTCCCGCGGCGGTGACGATGACCGGCTCGGTGATTTTGTAGCGCCAGAGAATGGCGAGGCTCACGAGGCCGATGGCCGCGGTCGGAATATCGGTGATCGCGCGTGTGCCGAGAACGATCACCGCGCCGGTAATCGCGCCGGTCGCCGCCGCCGTCGCGCCGTTGACGAATGCCTTCAGCTGCGGGTTGTCGCGGTGGCGCTTAAACCACGGCGCGGGGACGATGGTGAAAAAATAAACCGGCAGGAAGATGCCGATCGCCGCCATGATCGAGCCGGCGAAGCCCGCGACGAGGAAGCCGATGAACGCGACGGTGATGACGACGGGCCCCGGTGTGATCATCGCCACCGCGACGGCGTCGAGGAACTGGTTCTCGTTCAGCCAGTGGAATTGCTGCACGACGCCCTGCTGCAGAAACGGCACGATCGCGAGGCCGCTGCCGAAGACGAAGGAGCCTGCCTTGGTGAAGAAGAGCAAAATCTCGAGCAGCACGTTCGTCGATCCCTCCGCGGCTCCCGCCTGGCCAAGCCACTTCTCCATCGCCGCAACGATCAGTCCCAACGCCGAACCGGCGAGCAGCATGAGCGTGCCGGTTCTCCAACCCGGCCATGCACGGAAAAGGAGAACGATTAGTCCGGAAAGAATAAAAAATTCCGCCAGCTCCGCCTGCCACCAGGCGGTGATCAGAGTGAGCAGCGCGCAGATCGACCAGAGCAGCGGATCGGTCTTGTTGGTGCTGCGCGCGAGCTTGTAGGCGGCGATGGCGATGATCGCGATGACCGTCGCGCCGATGCCGTAGAAGACCGCCTGCATCCACCAGAGGCCCCCGTAGGTGACGTAGGCGATCGAGATCGCCACGACCATCAGGAACGACGGCAGGACGAAGGCGAGGCCGACGAGCGTCGCGCCTAAGATGCCGGCTTCGAAGTAGCCGATCGCGATCGCGGTCTGCGCCGCCAGGGGGCCGGGCATGATCTGGGCGAGCGCGAGCGATAGCTTGTAGGTGTCTTCGGAGATCCAGCGGCGCTGCTCGACGAGGTCGCGATGCATGAAGCCGACCAGCGCGACCGGACCGCCGAAGCCCAAAGCGCCGAGCTTGAGAAAATAGAGCGTCAGCGGCCACAAGCCGGCCGCGCCCGTCGCGGAACTCTGAACCATGGCAGCATTAGAGTCGGTCATCGCGCTCCTCCAGCGGCTTGCCTTGCAGTTGAATCTTGTATATAACAGTTGTATCTTCAAGTCAAAGGATGTCAATGAACGCTTCCGAAGGACGCTGGCTGCTGCTGATCCATCAGATTCCGCCCAAGCCCAACTATTTCCGCGTCAAAATCTGGCGCCGCTTGCAGCGTCTGGGCGCCGTCGCAGTCAAGAACTCGGTCTATGTCCTGCCGAAGTCGGAGCAGACGCAGGAAGATTTTCAATGGCTGCTGCGCGAGATCGTCCAGGGCAAAGGCGAGGCGTCGATCTGCGAGGCGAATTTTGTCGACGGCCTTTCGAACGAGCAGGTCGAAGCCCAATTCCAGGCGGGGCGCGACCTTGAGTACGGTGAGATCGCCTCCGACGGCCGCAAGCTCGCCGCGCTCGTCCCACGCCGTAAGGCGATCGATGCTGCGCTTCGCGCCGAAGTCGGGGGCGAAGTCGCGAAGCTGAGGCGCAAGCTCGCGGCGATCGTCGCCGTCGATTTTTTCGGCGCGCCGGGCCGCGACGCGGCGGAGGGGATCGTGGGCGATCTCGAAGCGCGGATCACCGGAAACAAGCCGGTACGCCCCGGCGCGGCCGTAGCGTACCGGCGCGAGGATTTATCCGGGAAAACCTGGGTGACCCGCAGAGGCATTCACGTCGACCGCATGGCGAGCGCCTGGCTCATCCGCCGCTTTATCGATCCGGACGCCCGCTTCAAGTTCGTTTCGCCCAAAGGCTACAAACCGCTCGCCGGCGAACTGCGCTTCGATATGTTCGAGGCGGAATTCACGCATGAGGGCGATCACTGCTCCTTCGAGGTGCTGGTCCGGCGTGTCGGGCTCGATGACGCCGCGCTCAAGCCGATCGCTGAGATTGTCCACGACATCGATCTCAAGGATGGAAAGTTCGGCCGGCCGGAGACGCTTGGCATCGATCGCCTGATCGCCGGCATCGCCATGGCACACAAAGAGGACGAAACGCGGCTCGCGCGCGCCTCGATCGTCTTCGACGATCTGTACGAGTACTTCAAGAGGAAAGGAGCCTGAGCCGCCTCATGCATACACGCGAATCTGTTATCATCGCGTTCGCATTGGTTTTGCTGTGCTCCAGCCGCAACGCCTCGGCGCAGAAGTATGAATTGAAGTTGCCCGACGACGCCCCCGTCCGGCGCTTCGACTTCGAGCAAAAAGGAATCGACGGCTGGAAGACAGTCGAAGGTCAATGGACTATCGAAGAGATGCCCGGCGCGCCGAGCGGCAAGCGCGTGCTCGTCCAGCGCGCGACGAAGAATGAGTTCAACGTGATCGTCGCCCCCGGCGGGACGTACAGCGACGTCGACGTTTCGGTTCGCTTCAAGCCGATCTCCGGCCGCGAGGACGCCTCGGCCGGGATCGTCTTCCGCTTTGCCGACGGAAAATATTACGTCGTGCGCGCGAACGCGTTGGAAGACAATTTTAGATTTTATTATTACGATCGCGCGCGCCATCAACTGGCCACCGCGACGGTCAAACCTCCCGCTCTCGGCCAATGGCACGCGCTCCGCGTCGTGGCGGTCGGCGATCTCGTCCAGGCGTATCTCGACGGCAAGCTCCTGCTGGATCATCGGGACTCCCGCTTCCGTTCGGGTCAGGTCGGTCTCTGGACCAAGACGGACAGCGTGACGGCGTTCGACGATCTGGAGATCAAAGGCTTTCCATCGCGTTAGAGAGTGATAGTTCTATGGAAACAGGAGGACGGGTCATGAAAGCCAAATTCATCGTCGCTGCCGCGGCGGTCGTTTTTTTATTTGCTCCGCAAGCCGGCGCCGCGGCCGAGGGCAAGCTCGACAGCGCCAAGATCGAGCAGCTTACGGGGATTAAAGGCGAGCTCAACGAAAAAGAGGGCGTCTATACGGTGCGCGCGCCGAGGAGCGATCTTCAGATCACGGCTGCGGGAGTAAAAATCAATCCGGCGATGGGGCTCACATCCTACGCCGCCTTCATGAAAGCGGGCGGCAAGACGACGGTGATGGGCGATACCACGCTGCTCGAAGACCAGGTCAATCCCGTCATGAGCGTCGCGCTGGACAACGGCCTGCAAGTGACCGCGCTCCACAACCATTTCTTCTGGGAATCTCCCAAGGTCATGTTCATGCACATCGGCGGCATGGGCGATGAAGAGAAGCTCGCCGCGGCGGTGGGAAAAGTCTTCGCCAAAATAAAGGAGACGAGCGGCGGCAAAGGCGAGACGCCGAAGGCGGAGATCGACCCGGGCAAAACCTCGCTCGATCCGAAAAATATCGAGGCGATCATGGGCGCCAAGGGGCAGCTCGCGAGCGGCGTATACAAGATCACGATCGGCCGCACGACGAAGATGGGCGGCGCGACGGTCGGGAACGCGATGGGCATCAACACCTGGGCGGCATTCGCCGGGAGCGATCAGCAGGCGGTGGTCGACGGCGATTTCGTCATGCTGGAGAGCGAGCTCCAGCCCGTGCTGAAAGCACTCCGCGGCGCGGGGATCAACGTGGTTGCGATTCACAACCATATCGAGACGGAATCGCCGCGCATCGTCTTTCTACATTATTGGGGCGTGGGGCCGACCAGCGACCTTGCGAAGGGCTTGAAGACGGCGCTCGATACGCAAAAGAAATGAAACCCAGCGAAAATAATTTTCGGGAACAAGACGGTCGGCCTCGATTGGGGATTCTCTCCCACGGCAATCGGGAGGCGAGGCGGAAAGCAACCGCCGAGAACAGCCGGTTTTCAGATTTGTTCGACGCCTTCGCGGCCGGAGGGATTGATGTCGAGCCCGCGATCTACGACGACGATTTTTGCGATGAGGTTCGCGAACAATTGATGCAAGTCGACGGGGTTCTCGTTTGGGTCAATCCCATCGAAGGCGGTCGCGACCGGTCCGTCCTCGATGCGATGCTTCGCGAGGTCGCCGGCGCCGGTGTTTTTGTCAGCGCGCATCCCGACGTTATTCTGAAGCTGGGGACGAAAGAGGTGCTGTTTCGTACGCGCCATCTCGAATGGGGCTCCGACACGCATCTCTACCGGAGCATGAATCACATGATGGAAGATCTGCCTGCGCGCCTCGCGACGGGCAAGGTGCGCGTGCTCAAGCAATACCGCGGCAACGGCGGCAACGGCGTCTGGAAAGTCCAGCTGCCGCCGGACGCGTCGGCGAATGGTGACGGCGGCGGCACCCTGACGCCGCTCTCTGAAGCGATCGTGCATGTCCGGCACGCCCGGCGCGGCTCGGTCGAAGAGCGGATAACGCTGGGCGAATTCTATCGCCGCTGTGAGCCTTACTTTTCCGCGGGCGGCAGGATGATCGATCAGGAATATCAAGACCGCCTCCCCGAAGGCATGATCCGCTGCTATCTCGTGCACGGCAAGGTCGTCGGATTCGGACATCAGGCCGTCAACGCGCTCTATCCCGCGCCTCCCGGCGCGCCTGCAACCGAAGCGCCGCAACCCGGACCGCGTTTGTACCATCCGCCGTCGCTGCCTGAATTTCAGAGCCTGAAACGGAAGCTGGAGGACGAGTGGGTGCCGGCGGCACAGCGGCTGTTGGATATCGAGACGGACAGTCTTCCGGTTCTATGGGATTGCGATTTCCTGCTGGGTCCGAAGGCAGGCGCCGGCGAAGACACGTACGTACTTTGCGAAATCAACGTCAGCAGCGTTGCGCCGTATCCCGAATCTGCCGTCCCTTACGTCGTCCATGCGGCAGCCGCTCGGGCACGGGCGGCGCGAGCGCGACGCGGTCTCACCCGCGATCGACGGTTGGAGTCGAACCATTAACCCGGTCTTCGAGGAGTTAAATGGAGACTTTTTCTGCAATCTTTGTTTCGTTGCTAATTTTCCTGATGGGTACGAACATGACAGGAAAGCTTGAGGCCCAAGAAAGCGCGCCGCTGCGATTGGTACAAACGATCGCTCTGCCGAACGTCGAAGGACGGATCGATCATTTGTCCGTAGATCTTAAAGGCCAAAGGCTTTTTATCGCCGCACTGGGGAACAATACGGTGGAAGTCTTGGACCTTCCCGCGGGAAAGCGTGTCCGCACCATCACCGGCTTGCATGAGCCGCAGGGCGTCGGTTTTATTCCGCAATCGAATAGGCTCTTCGTCGCCAACGCCAAAGGCGGCGACTGCGATATTTTCGACGGCACTTCGCTCAAGCGAGTCAAAAGCGTCAAATTCTCCGACGACGCGGACAACGTCCGCTACGACGCAGCGGCCAGCCGGGTCTACGTCGGCTACGGCGACGGCGCGCTCGGCGTCATCGACGCCGCGAGCGCCGAGCGCATCGGCGACATCAAGCTCGGCGGTCATCCCGAGTCGTTTCAGCTGGAGAAGTCCGGCGCGCGCATCTTCGTGAACATCCCGACCGCGCGCAAAATCACGGTCGTGGAGCGCGCCAAGGCCGCCGTCATCGGCTCGTGGACGGTCGACGGCCGGGATAATTTTCCGATGGCGCTCGACGAAGAGCATCACCGCCTTTTCGTTGCGACGCGCAAGCCGGCCAAGCTCGTCGTCTACGACACCGAATCGGGCCGGGTCGTGGCGAGCCTGGACGCGCCCGGCGATGCCGACGACGTTTTTTACGACGCCGCAAAACACCGGATTTACGTTTCGGGCGGTGAAGGCGCGATCGGCCTGTTTCGGCAGGTCGAGGCGGATCGTTACGAGCCTGTCGGAAAAATCGCCACGGCCGCCGGCGCGCGCACTTCCCTCTTCGTGCCCGAGCTCGGCCGTCTCTATCTCGCGGTGCCCCATCGCGGAAGCCAAACCGCGGAGATCCGCGTTTACGAAACGCAGCCGTGAGCCGCGGCGATGATTCGCCGCCGCCATCTTCTATTCGTTTTTTTCTTGCTTTTACCCGCTCCCGCTTCGGCCTACCGTCCCTTCGTCTCCACCGACGCCGCGGTCGCGGACATCCATGAAGTGGAAATCGAGCTCGGCTATTTCAACCTCGAACGGGTCAAGGGAAGAAATAACTTCATCGTCCCGACGGTCGTGCTCAACTACGGCTTTCTGCCGCGCATCGAAGCGGTCGGCGAGTTCGTCGTCCGGGAAGACGCGCGCGACCGCGCCCGCGTCGGCGACGCGGCGATCTCTTTGAAGGCGATCCTGAGAGAAGGAGTCTTGCAGGAGAAAGACGGGCCGAGCCTCGCCGTCGAGGCCGGGCCGCTGCTGCCCGGCGGCGCCCCCGACGAGCGCCGCGCCGGCTTCAAAGGACTCGGAATCGCGAGCGGCCGGTTCGCTCGACTGACCTACCATCTGAATCTCGGCGGCGGCATAGACCGTCAGCGCCGCGGATTTCTCGATTGGGGCGTCATCGCCGAGCTGCCCGTCGCTCCGACCTTGAGGTTGGTTTCCGAAGTCAACGGCGAGAGTGTTAGCCACCGCGCCGGCGCGGCCTCGGGCCTGCTCGGCGCGATCTGGAAGACTCCCTGGGAGAATTTATCTCTCGACGCCGCCGTCCGCAGAGGCATCTCCGGCGCCTCGCCTCCATGGGCCTTCACGGCGGGGTTCACCTGTGCGTTTTCGTTCGCGCCCGCCGAAGGTAAATGACCGGCTTCCAGGCCGGTGGAAAAGCGAAAAAAAGAGGGATATAAATTTTTCGGCGCTATGCTCAAAGTGATTCCCGTAGAAGAAGCCGTCGGCCTGCCGCTCGCGCACGACATCACCGAGATCGTGCCCGGGAAGCACAAGGGGCCGGCGTTTCGCCGCGGCCACGTGATCCGGCCCGAGGACGTCTCGAAGCTCCTCGACGTCGGCAAGGCGCACATTTACGTGATGGATCTGGAGCCCGGCGAAGTGCACGAAGAGGACGCAGCGCGCAGGCTCGCGCGCGCGGCCGCGGGGCCGAACATTCGCCTGACCGAGCCGGTCGAAGGACGCGTCAATCTCATCGCCGAGAGCGCCGGGCTGCTCAAGATCGACGCCGATCGGTTGTACGATTTCAACGCGCTCGGCGATCTCATGCTCGCGACAGTGGCGGGCGACCGCTACGTCAAAAAAGGCGAGGTCATCGCCGGCACGCGCACCATCCCGGTCTTCGTCAAAGAGGAGCTCGTCAAAAAAGCCGAGGCGATCTGCAAAGACAAGCCGATCGTGACGATCGCGCCGATGCCGCCGCGCCGCGTCCGCCTGATCGTCACCGGCAGCGAGGTTTACACCGGCAGAATCAAAGACGGCTTCGGCCCGGTCGTGCAACAGAAGCTCGCGAATATGGGCACGGAGCTGGAAGATACCAAGCTCGCGCCCGACGATCCGGCGGTGATCGCGGGCTATATCAAAGACGCGGCGCGCGCCGGCGCCGATCTCATTCTCGTGAGCGGCGGCATGTCCGTCGATCCCGACGACAAGACGCCGGAAGGCATTCGCCAGAGCGGCGCCGATGTCGTCTCACACGGCTTTCCCGTGCTGCCGGGCTCGATGTTCTTGATGGCTTATTTAGGCGAGACGCCGGTGCTGGGGCTATCCGGCTGCGTGATGCACGATCCGTTCACGGCCTTCGACGTATTGTTGCCACGGCTTCTCGCCGGCGAGAAAATATCGCGCGCCGACATAATCGCGATGGGCCACGGCGGTTTGCAGAAAAAGCACGATCATTGATAAATAGCCGGGAAGCTGTCAGGTATCAGCTTCGGCAAAGGAGCGAAATATGATGGTCTTGAAAACACCGCAGGAGCGCTGGGACCCGCGCTGGGCCGCGCTGATCGTCGTCGACGTGCAGAACGATTTCGCGAGCCCCAAGGGCGCGGCGGCGGAGCGCGGCGAAGACGTGAGCGAATCGATCGCGATGGTGCCGCGGCTCGTCCGGTTGATCGATGAGGCGCGCCGGGTCGGTCTCACCGTCATCTACGTCCAGACGTTTCACGGCGAGTGGACCGACACGCCGAGTTGGATTTATCGCGAATCGCAGAAGAAAAAGCTCAACTCCTGCCGCGAAGGCACCTGGGGCGCGGAGTTCTACGACGGCATCAAGCCGCTTGCGAGCGAGCGCATCGTCGTCAAGCACCGCTACAGCGCGTTCATCAACACCGACATGAACACGGTGCTCCGCGCCAAGGGGATCGAGAGCGTGCTCGTCACCGGCATCGCGACCAACGTCTGCGTCGAAACCACCGCGCGCGACGCCTACATGTTCGACTACTACGTGACGATGGTCGGCGACTGCGCCGCCGCCTACGACCAGAAATCGCACGAGGGGACGCTGGAGAACATGCGCCGCCACTTCGGCCTGGTGGCGGACTCGAACGAGATTATCAAGACCTGGGAAGGACTCGGGCAGAAAAAAGCGGCGGGCATTTAGCTTAAGCGGGTCCTAGACGCAAAAAGGCGCCGGCTGCGTTGATCGCCGCCGGCGCCTTTTTTTACTTCATGAAGTCGGCGTTGATGCGGTCGAGCGCCTCGGGCGGCGGCTGGAGTATGTCCTGCCCCAATTCCGCCAGCGGCATCTCGCCCAAGTTGAGCTCCGACGCGAAGTCCGGCCGGTTCGGATCGTAATAGATGAGTCCGGTCAGGAACTTCCCCTCGGCGACCGAGGCGTGGATCATCTGCATCGCCTGCATGCGGTTGCTCGGGTCGTAGTCCTCGTGGAGCTTGTGCAGCACGATGCGCGAGCCGTCGTGCATCGTGACCATATGGTCGGTGCCTGGCTTGTAGTCCGCCTCGATGTTTTGGTAGGACGGGATGAAATCGATATCGTGGATCGGGTCGAGGTGCTCTTTGACGTATTTCAGGCTCTTGGTCGACCCCTCGTGGTTGTTGAAAGTGACGCACGGGCTGATGACGTCGAGGATCGCGCTGCCCTTGTGCGCGAGCGCGCCTTCGATCAGCGGCGCGAGCTGCTTGCGGTCGCCGGAGAAACTCCGCGCGACGTAAGTCGCACCGAGGACGATCGCGAGCTCGGCGATGTCGAGCGCCGGCATCTCGTTGATCTTGCCGCCCTTCATCACGCTGCCCTTGTCCGCGGTCGCGGAGAACTGCCCCTTGGTGAGGCCGTAGACGCCGTTGTTCTCCACGATGTAGGTGATGTTCACGTTCCGCCGCATCATGTGGCAGAAGTTGCCGAGGCCGATTGCGGCGGTGTCGCCGTCCCCCGAAACACCGATCGGTATCAGCGTGTGGTTGGCGAGATTGGCGCCGGTCGCGACCGCCGACATGCGGCCGTGGACGGCGTTGAAGCCGAACGACTGACTCAAAAAATAGGCCGGCGTCTTCGACGAGCAGCCGATGCCGGAAAGCTTGACGACCTTGCGCGGGTCGACGCTGCTGTCGTAGAAGGCGCGCATCACCGATGCCGAGATCGCGTCGTGGCCGCAGCCGCGGCACATCGTCGAGGGTGCGCCCTCGTAGTCCTTCTCGGTTAGATTGACGCGATTAGTTTTTTGTTCTCCTGCCATTTCGGTTCCTCTTGGGTTTCTCCGTCGTGATGGCGCCGGATCTGGCGCACGACCTCCAGCGTCGTTACCGGGAGGCCGTCATAAATGAGAAGGCTCACGATTTTCGTCGCGAGATCCGGCCATTCGTCTTTGAAGATCGAGGCCATCTGCGCGTCGCGGTTCTGCTCCACCAAATAAATCACGTCGTGCGCGGCGACGAATTTTCTCGTCTCCTCGGTCAAAGGCAAGGCCCTGAGGAGGAGGTGATTGGTCTTGAGGCCGGAGGCCTTCAATCGGTCGCGCGCCTCGCGCACCGGCTCGTAGCTCGAGCCGAAGCAGATGACGCCCGTTTTGACACCCTCCTGCATTTCGATAATCGGCTTCGGCACGTATTTGCGCGCGGTCTCGAACTTTTTCCTTAGCCTATCGAGCGTCTGCTTGTAGTCCTTCTCGTCTTCGGAATACTTCGCGTCCGTGTCATGCCCCGAGCCGCGCGTGAAATAGGACGCTTTGCGGTTCGGGTTGCCGGGAATCGTCCGGTAAGGGATGCCGTCGCCATCCTGGTCGAAATAGCGGCGGAACTTCTTTCCCTGCTTCTCCCATTGCTCGAGGTCCGCTGCGGTCAGGAGCTTGCCGCGGTCGAACGGTTCTTTTTCGAGCTTCAGCGGATCGGACGACCAGTAATTCATGCCGAGGTCCAGATCCATCATGACGAAGACCGGGGTCTGGAAGCGGTCGGCGAAGTCGAAGCTTTTGCGCGAGAGGTCGAAGCACGACTTCATGTCGTGGGGAATTAGGATGATATGCCTCGTGTCGCCGTGCGAGGCGTAGTACATGAGCTGGATGTCGGCCTGCTGTGTGCGCGTGGGGAGGCCCGTCGAGGGTCCGCCCCGCTGGATGATGTAAAAGACGCAGGGGATCTCGGCGAAATAGGCGAGGCCGATAGCCTCGTTCATGAGGGAGAGACCCGGGCCTGAGGTCGAGGTCATCGCCCGCGCCCCTGCCCAGCCGGCGCCTACGATCATGCTGACCGCGGCGATCTCGTCCTCGGCCTGGACGATTGCGTAAGGCGCGCTGCCGTTTCTCTTCCTGAGGCGCGGCATGTAATGCTCGACCGCCTCCGCGAGCGAGCTGGAAGGGGTGATCGGATACCAGGCGATAACCGACGCGCCGCCGTAGATCGCGCCGAGCGCGCAGGAGGTGTTGCCGTCGGTGATGATCTTTCCCTTGTTGCCGTTCGGAACAGGTTGGAGCCGGGCGATGTTTTGCGTATAGCCCTTTTCCTTGACATGGTTGAAGCCGGCCTCGATGCAGACCAGGTTCGATTCGATTACCGCGGGCTTTCTCCCAAAGGTGTCCTGGAGAACCGCCTTGATCGTCTCCAGGTCGATGCCGAAGAGCGCCGCCAACACGCCGACATAAACCATGTTCCTTTGCTTGATGCGGAGCGGCGAGGCGGGGACGATCTTCTGAATGAGCTTGTTAGCAGGGACGCCGAAGTACGTGATGCCGTCGCGCTTCAAAGTCGGCGAGAGCGGGGTGGAATCGTCGTAGATGATGATGCCGCCGTCTCTTACGCGGTGGATGTCTTTCGCCGACGTCGCCTCGTTGAACATGACGATGACGTCGATGACATCCTTGCGGGCCATGTAACCGTCGCCCGAGGCGCGGATCTGGTACCAGGTCGGCAGCCCCTGAATGTTCGACGGAAACATATTCTTCGACGAGCAGGGTATGCCCATCTTGAATATCGCCTTGAATAGAATGTTGTTGGCGGAGGCGCTTCCGGTCCCGTTTTCCGTCGCTATCGATATGCTGAGATCGTTGATTGTGGGTGTTTCCATAATCGAACCGCTAACTTACCTCTCCTCCTTAAGATAATTAACCTACCAGGAAACGACCTGAAAAACAAGAAAACGGGACCTGCTACCCCGGCGTATAGTGTTCATCGGATTCCCAAAATTCCTCGATCTCCTTCCAGGTGCTGCGCACGGACTCGTCGACGTCAAGCGCCTTGGCGTATTTCAGCACGTCGCGCATCGAGACGATGCCGGCGAGCTTGCCCTGCTCGTCGAGAATCACCATATGACGGAATCGGCGGTTGCGCATCTCTTTTAGGACCTGACCAACGGGCGCCGTCTTGGGCAGCGTCACCAGATTGGTCGTCATCACTTTTTCGAGCGCGGTGCGGTCGAGGTCCAGTTCGGCGACCGCGACGCGCTTGAGCAGATCGCGCTCGGTGAAGATTCCCTTGAGCTCGCCTCCGCTCGTGATCGCCACACAGCCGGTGTCGTTTTTGATCATCGACTCTATCGCCTGGCGGACCGGCTGAGACGACTCGATTTTGACCGGCTGCTTCAGCAGAATTTTTCCGATCATTTGGGTGTCCGACAGCCGCTCGCCGAGCTCTACGGCGAGCTCAAGCATACGGCGCATCGTCACCATGCCGACGATCTTGCCCTTGCGCTCGCGCACCAGCAGATGGCGGAACTTCGAGCGGTACATCTTGCCGAGCGCCTCGACGATGTGGGTGTCGTCCGGTACGGAGCGGATCGGCTTGGTCATGACTTTTTTGATGCTGGTCGTCTTCGCGTCGAGCCGCTCGTTCAGCACCCTTTTAAGAACGTCTTTTTCCGTGAAGATGCCGACGTACACTCCGTTTTCGGTGACGACCACCCGGCCGACGTTCTTCGCCGCCATCGACTGCATCACCTCGAAGACGCTGCTTGAGACGTCGGCGGTGAGCAAATCGCGCGTCATGATCTCGTTCACCTTGTTGGAAAGCATGGATCCTCCCTGGAAGGCAGTGGCTTAAAAATATTCGAAGCGTGCGCGGATCGCGGATTAAATATCTCCCTTTTCCGCGTTTGCTTCAAGGGAGCCTGGAAAATGCCGGCTCATCTTCGGCTTTCACGATTCGGCGGGGGTCGACAGGAACGGATAAAGGACGAAAAAACCAAAATGACCCGCGATCTGCGGAGAAAACCGCATTGCGTGGGTGGGAGAAGCGTGTTAACTTTATTTAGTCTTGCGAGGGGCGCGCCGCATGAGCCGACGGGAAGAATTTGACCATGAGGTCGTCACCGAGACCGAGAAGAAGCTCAAGCGGCCGCCGCTCTATAAAGTCCTGCTGCATAATGACGATTATACGACTAAGGAGTTCGTCGTTCAGGTGCTGCAATACGTTTTCCACAAGGAGCAGACCGAGGCGGTCCAGATCATGCTTCACGTCCACCGCAGAGGCATCGGCGTCGCCGGCGTCTATCCTTATGAGGTCGCCGAGACCAAGGTGACTCTGGTCGAAAACCTGGCGCGCCAGCATGAATATCCGTTGAAGTGTTCGATGGAAGAAGCGTGAAGATGTTCACCAAGGAGCTTAAGGCCACGCTGGGTCTGGCCTTCGCCGAGGCGAAGCGCCGGCGGCACGAATTCGTCTGCGTCGAGCACCTGCTCTTCGCGCTGCTGCAGGACAAAGACGCCAATTCCGCGATCGTCCAGTGTGGCGGCGACACCGCCAAGCTCAAGAAGGGGCTGGAGGATTTCTTCACCACCCATTTGGAGGCCCTGGGCGAAGGGCTGGAGCGCGAGCCGCAGGAGACGATCGGCTTTCACCGGGTGCTCCAGCGCGCCGTTATCCACGCCCAATCCGCCGAGAAGAAAGATATCAACGGCGGAAACCTGCTGGTGGCGATTTTCCGCGAGCCCGACTCCTACGCGGTCTATCTCCTCGAAGAGCAGGGCATCACGCGCTTCGACGTCGTGAATTATGTCTCGCACGGCATCTCCAAGACCGCCGTCGGCGAGGAAGAGATGGCGCCGCCCGCGGAAGCCGCCGAGGAAGAGCGGCCGTCCCCGGCGCGCAACCCGCTCGAAGCATTCACGCTTAATCTCGTCAAGCAGGCCCGCGAGGGCAAGATCGATCCGCTGATCGGCCGCGAGAACGAGATCGAGCGCACGATCCACGTGCTCTGCCGCCGGCGCAAGAACAATCCGATTTATGTCGGCGATCCGGGCGTCGGCAAGACCGCAATCGCCGAGGGGCTGGCGCTCAAGATCCATAAGGGCGAGGTGCCGGCGGCGCTCAAAAACGCGGTCATCTACGCGCTCGACATGGGCGCGGTGCTGGCGGGGACGAAATTCCGCGGCGATTTCGAGGCGCGGCTCAAGGGCGTGCTGAACGCGCTCAAAAAACGCGCGAACGCGGTGCTCTTCATCGACGAGATCCACACGATCGTCGGCGCCGGCGCCACGAGCGGCGGGTCGCTCGATGCCTCGAACATCTTAAAGCCGGCGCTCGCCTCCGGCGAGCTCCGCTGCATCGGCTCGACCACCTATCACGACTACAAGAGCTACTTCGAGCGCGACCGGGCGCTCGCGCGCCGCTTTCAGAAGATCGAGGTCTCCGAGCCGACCCTGGAGGAAAGCTATCAGATACTCACCGGCTTAAAGCCCCATTACGAAAAGCACCACGGCGTCACCTATACGGACGACGCGCTCCAGGCCGCCGTCGATCTATCCGCCAAGCACATCAACGACCGGAAGCTTCCCGACAAGGCGATCGACGTGATCGACGAGGTCGGTGCGGCGGTGAAGCTCGCGCCCGAAGAACAGCGCGATAAGATCGTCGTCTTAAAGGATATCGAGGATATCGTCGCCAAGATCGCCAAAATCCCCGCGCGCACCGTCTCGGCGTCCGACAAGGTGCAGATCCAGAACCTGGAGGGCGACTTAAAAGCGGTCGTCTTCGGCCAGGACAAGGCGATCGAGAGCCTGGCCAGCGTGATCAAGCTCTCGCGCTCGGGCCTCGGACATCCGGAGAAGCCGACCGGCTGCTTTCTCTTTTCCGGCCCGACCGGCGTCGGCAAGACCGAGGTGGCGAAGCAGCTCGCGCGCATCCTGGGCGTCGAATTCATCCGCTTCGACATGAGCGAGTACATGGAGAAGCACACGGTGTCGCGGCTGATCGGCGCCCCGCCCGGCTACGTCGGCTTCGATCAGGGCGGCCTTTTGACCGACGCGGTGAACCGCACGCCCTACGCCGTCCTCTTGCTCGACGAGATCGAGAAGGCGCATCCCGATCTGTTCAACATTTTATTGCAGGTGATGGACCATGCGGCACTCACCGACAACAACGGCCGCAAGGCGGACTTCCGCCACATCATCCTCATCATGACGACCAACGCCGGTGCGCGCGAGATGAGCGGCTCGCCGCTCGGCTTCGGCGCGACGACGAACCTCGGCAAGGGCAAAGAGGCGATCGAGAAGACCTTCAGCCCCGAGTTCCGCAACCGCCTCGACGCGATCATCGCCTTCAACGCGCTCACCTTCGAGGTGATCCTCAACGTCGTCGACAAGTTCGTCAAAGAGGTGAACGACCAGCTCGCCGAGAAGAGCGTCGCGCTGAAGGTCACGCCGCGGACGCGCGAATGGCTCGCGCGCAAAGGCTATGATCCGATCTTCGGTGCCCGGCCGATGGCGCGGCTCATCCAGAACGAGATCAAGCGGCCGCTGGCGGACGAGATCCTCTTCGGCAAGCTGCAGGCCGGCGGCGAGGTCGAGGTCGATGAGCGCGACGACGCCCTGGTCTTCAATATCGTCGACGCCGGCCATCCGGTTTTGCCCGAGACCGTCACGGCGGACGAGTAAGTCCGGCTCATCTTGACGCCGCAGCTCATCATCGGCCTTTTCCTTTCTCTTTTTCTCCTCGAATTTCTGGTCGAGTTCGGCCTCAACGAGCTTAACCTCGCCCATGTCCGACGGCGCGCGTCGGATCAAATCCCCGAATTCTTCGACGGCGCGATGACGCGCGCCGACTACGAGAAGTCTATCGACTATACGCTCGCGCGCGGCCGCTTCCAGCGCTGGACGTCGATCTATCATACGCTGGTCGCGCTCTGGATCATCTTCGGCGGCGTCCTGCCGCTGCTCGACCGGCTCGCGCGAAAGCTCACCGGCTATTTCCCCGCCGGCTCCTATGCCGAAGGAATCATCTTCTGCCTCGGTGTCGGGCTCGTCTTCGCGGTCTTCAGCCTGCCGACGGGGATTTATTCGACCTTCGTGCTGGAAGAGCGCTTTGGCTTCAACAAGACGACGCCGGCGGTTTACATCGCGGATCGGCTGAAGGGTGCCGCCCTGGCTCTCGTCATCGGCGTGCCGTTTCTCTTCTGCGTGTTGTGGCTGATGGAGCGCGCCGGGCCGCACTGGTGGTTCTGGGTCTTTCTCTTTATCCTCGCGTTTCAGCTGCTCATGGTCGTGATTTTCCCCACGGTGATCGCGCCCTGGTTCAACAAGTTCGAGCCGCTGAAAGAGGGCGAGTTCAAAGAGCGCATCCTCGCGATGGCGGAGAAGGTCGGCTTCAAAGCCGGCGGCATTTTCACGATGGACGGCTCGCGCCGCTCGGCGCACTCCAACGCCTATTTCACCGGGCTCGGCAAAGCGAAGCGCATCGTGCTCTTCGACACGCTGGCGGAGCAGATGACGACCGATCAGGGCGTCGCGGTGCTGGCGCACGAGATGGGCCATTACAAGATGAAGCACATCCGCCGCATGCTGGTGCTGCGCTCGATTTATCTCCTCGCCGGCCTTTTCGTCCTGAGCCTGCTGATCGATTATCCGCCGTTTTTCGCGGCCTTCGGCTTCGACCGCCGGTCGAGCTACGCGGCGCTCGTGCTTTTCAGCCTGCTCGCCGGCCCCGCGACTTTTTATCTGACGCCGATGATCAATTATTTCTCGCGCAAGCACGAATACGAGGCGGACCTCTTCGCCGCGCGCGCCATCGGCGAATCGAAGCCGATGGAAGAGGCGCTCGTCAAGCTCACGGTCGACAACCTCTCCAACCTGACGCCGCACCCGTGGTACTCCGCCTATCATTATTCCCACCCGACGACGGCGGAGCGGATCGGCGCGCTGCGCACAGAGGTAAGCAGGTGAGCGCCCGGAAGACACTGCGCACGCTCATCGCGCGAAAGAGTTTGCTCATCGCGCCCGGCGCCTTCGACGGCCTCTCCGCACGCCTGGTCGAACAGGCCGGCTTCGCAGCGGTCTATTTATCCGGCGGCGCGGTCGCGCGCGGCGCCGGCTTCCCCGATTTGGGATTGATGACGCTCTCCGAAGTGATCGAGCGCGCGCGCCAGGTCGTCGCTGCGGTGAAAATTCCGGTCATCGCCGACGCCGACACCGGCTACGGCAACGCGCTCAGCGTCGTGCGCACGGTGCGCGAGTTCGAGCGCGCCGGCGTCGCGGCGATCCATATCGAAGACCAGGTCACGCCCAAGCGCTGCGGCCACCTCGACGGGAAAGAGGTCATCCCGCGAGAGGAGATGGAAGAGAAGGTTCGCGCGGCGCTGGACGCGCGGAGCGATCCGGACTTCATCCTCATCGCGCGCACCGACGCGCGCGCGGTCCACGGTGTCGACGATGCGATCGCGCGCGCCCGCGCGTTCGTTCGCCTCGGCGCCGACGCCGCCTTCGTCGAAGCGGCGGAGTCCGAGGCGGAGCTGGAGCGGATCGCGCGCGAGCTTAAAGGCGTGCCGCTGATCGTCAACATGACCCGGGGCGGCAAGACGCCGCTGCTCCCGGCCGCGCGGCTGGAAGCGATGGGCTACCGCGTCGCGATCTTTCCCTCCGACACGCAGCGCGCAGGAATGTATGCGATGCAGGAGACGCTCGCGGTGTTGAAACGCGACGGCTCGACGGACGCGGTGGACGATAAGATGGTTTCGTTCAAGGAGAGAGACCGGATCGCGGGGCTCGGGGAGTGGGAGAAGATGGAAAAAGATTATCTGCCAAAGGGCCGCCGCGGCTGATTCGTCCTTTTTTTTCGACTAAGTTTTCATTCGATTTCCATCGTTCCACACAATTGCGCGGGTCGTGAGCCTGCGATACGCTCCGCTATTGAAATGACCACCTGCGATACCAGCGAGGTCTCGCGCTGGCTGTTGGACGGCGCGCGCTCGGCCGAGCAGCCCGAGCAGCTGCTCCAGCAGCTTTCCGAGCGCATGGTCGGCGCCGGCGTGCCGCTCGCCGGCGCGGGATTTTTCGTGCGCACGCTCTACCCCGGCCTCTTCGGCCGGTCGTTCATCTGGCGCCGCGGTGTCGACGCGATCGTGCTCGAGTTCGCGTATGACAGCGAGGAGAGCCGCGATTTGCAGCAGAGCTCCGAGGCGTGCCTACGGGACTCGGCGGTCAGGTTCGATCCCGCGCAGGACGACTCCTGCCTGAACCTGCCGGTCTTCAGGAAGCTTCACGCCGAACACGTTACCGCATTTCTCGCCACGCCCATCGTCTTCGCCAACGGCGATGTCCACATCGCCGCATGGACGACGCGCGAAGCCGGCGGCTTCACCGAGGAGCAGGTCCGCAATATCGAGGCGCTTATCCCCGCTTTCACGCGCGTCGCGGAGATCTTCGCGCTACGGCGCAGGGCCACCGTGCTGCTCGATACGTACGTCGGCCACGCGACGGGCGAGCGCATCCTGGCCGGCGCTATTCACCGCGGCCACACCGAGGCGCTCCACGCGGCGATCTGGCTCTCCGACATGCGCGGCTTCACCGAGCTAGCCGACCGCCTGCCGACGGACGTCCTGATCCGGCTTTTGAACCGCTATTTCGACTGCCAGATCCCCGCCGTCGCGCGCCACGGCGGCGAAGTGCTCAAGTTCATCGGCGACGGCATGTTGGCGATCTTTCCGATCGAGGCCGACGACAGCGACGCGACGCGCGTCTGCAACGAGGCGCTCGCCGCCGCCTACGAGACGCGCGCGCGGATCGCCGCGATGGAGCAGTCCGAGCTCGGCGCCGATCACGCGCCGGTGCGCTTCGGCGTTGCGCTCCACGTCGGCACGGTGATGTACGGCAACATCGGCGGCGAGAACCGGCTCGACTTCACCTGCATCGGCCCGGCGGTGAACCTCGCGGCGCGCATCGAGAAGCTCACCGGCGCGCTCGGGCGGACGATCCTCGCCTCGGCGGCGTTCGCGAGCGCCTGCGACGATCCGCTGACCGCCGTCGGTGAGTTCGCGCTGGCGGGCTTCTCCAACGTGCAGACGATCTTCGGCGTTCGCGACGAGCACGGCGTCGCCTGACTTCCGAAAGTCCTCCGTTTCTCCGGCATTGATTTCACTATCCTTCTAATCCAGACTCTAAGCCGATCCTGCGAGCTGGAGCATGAAGCTCGTTTTCACCGAAACTCGCTCGCGAAGCAAACGTTCGTCGTCGGTAGGAGGGAAGACGATGCCGCGCGCAAACAAGCCGGAAATGGTGACGGTCGCAGCCGTTCGCCGGAGGGCGAAAGCGACAGAATACCTGTTCAACGAAAAGCAGCGCATCTTTACGCTGCGTTCAGGCACGAAGGCAGCCCGGAACGCATCCAAGCTGCTGAACACGGCGGCCGGGAAACATCTGCCGCTGAAGGCGCTGCTCGACAGCCGGCGCGGTCTTATCCGGCGCGTCGAGGCGCTTGCCGAGCATGACGTGCGCGAGTTCAAGCGGCAGAGAGTTTTGCTCGAAGAGCCGGAGCGGGCCGTGCGCGTCGAACTTGCGGCGATCGACCCGACGGAGTTCAATATCGTCGGGCGCCATCTCAAGTGCCGCGCCTTCCGGCGCTGCCGGCGCATCGTGCCGAACTACAAAAAGGCGAAGAAGATTTTCGACTACTGCGCCAAGCAATCCTGCCACTTGCCGGGTCCCAAGGATATCTCTCCCTGCATTCCGTTTCAGTTCGTGATCGACGGTTGCTACGCGCGGGCGCATAAGATGCGCAAGATCATCACGACCAAGTACCGCTATTGCTGCGAAAAGGTCTTCAGCTTCGCCAATCACAACAACGACACGCTGGCGGTCCGGGCGGACAAATGGGGCGGATGCTGCGTCACCTGGTGGTATCACGTCGCGCCGTTGATCCGGGTGCGGCTCGGGCGGATGGCCGTCCTGGCTCTGGTCATCGATCCGAGCATGTTCGACAAGCCGGTCTTGCTGAGCACGTGGCTGGCGGCGCAGGAGAACAAGGGGTGCGCCGTGAACGGCAAGGTCTCCATGTACGCGATACAGCCGGGATCGGCTTACACGCCGGATAATTATCAAGGTACGGCGTTCGCGACCGACCCGCTTTATACGTCGACCGACGCGACGCTGACGAACTACGCTAACCTCACCACGTGCTAGGCGTGGGACGGAACGGAGCGCCGCCCGATGAGCCGATCCGATGCTCGAAAGCCCGCCGCCCGGGCGCTGACCGTAGCGCATATCCGCGACCGCGAGGGAGCCGACTACACGGAAGTCCTCTTTTTGGAATCCGCGCGCATCTACAAGCTGTCGAAAAAAAACCCCGCCTATAGCGCGATGCTGAGCCGGTTGCGCGCTGCATTCGCCCAAAGGCGGCCCGTCGAAATCCGCTGCGCGCCGCCGGACGGGGAGATCATCGAAGAAGTTAAAATTGACGGGTAGTTGAAGCGCCAGAATGTTGCGTGATCGCCTGGCCGAGTTGCTTTCACTATAGTTCTCGTCCAGAATCACACCGAAACCCAGCGACATTTTCATCGAGGAGGATCGAGATGCGCGCACTCGCCATCGTCGTCGTTCTGTTAGCTTCCGCTGTGAGTTTGCAGTCGGCTGAGCACGAGCACGGAGCCGGCGCGGCGGCGCCGGCCGCCGACCTTCATCCGGGCCTCGGCAATTATCATCATCCGATCACGACCAAGAGCCGCGAGGCGCAGACCTACTTCGATCAGGGGCTCACGCTCCTCTACGGGTTCAACCACGACGAAGCCGCGCGCTATTTTCAGCGCGCCGCCGCGCTCGATCCCGACGCGGCGATGCCCTACTGGGGACTCGCGCTGTCGGTGGGCCCCAACTACAACGATGCCGCGGTCGACGAGGCGCGCGCGAAAAAAACCTACGACGCCGTGCGCGAGGCGGTCGCGCGCGCGCCCAAGGCGAGCGCGCGCGAGCAGGACTATATTCGCGCGCTGGTCAAGCGCTACCCTTCGGCGAACGCGAAATCCGACTGGAAGAAGCTCCATCTCGAATACAGCAGCGCCATGCGCGGGCTCGTCAAGAAATATCCCGACGACCTCGACGCCGCGACGATGTTCGCCGAGAGCCTGATGATGCTCCGCCCGTGGCAGCTCTGGACCGCCGACGGCAAGCCGGCGCCGAATACGCTCGAGCTGGTCGCGGTGCTGGAGTCCGTGCTCAAGCGCAATCCCGATCACCCTGGCGCGAACCATTTCTACATCCACGCCGTCGAAGCCTCGCCCCATCTCGAACGCGCGATCCCGAGCGCGGAGCGGCTCATGACCCTCGTCCCCGGCGCCGGCCATCTGGTGCATATGCCCGGCCATATTTTTCTCCAGACCGGCGACTACGACCTCGCCGCCAAGACTAACGTGAACGCGGCGGCGGCCGACAAGGCGTTCGTCCAGCGCACCGGAGCGACCGGCGTCTACCCGCTCATGTACTGGACGCACAACCTGCATTTCATCGCCTATGCGCGCGCCCAGCAGGGGCGCTACGAGGAGGCGCGTCAGGCGGCGGCAGAGATGACGCGCAACGTCGGCGACGCGGATTTGCAGATGCAGATGCTCGAAGGGTTTCATCTCTACCCGCTGATGGTGGAGCTGCGCTTCCGTCGCTGGGAAAATATTCTGAAAGCGCCGGAGCCCGCCCCGGAGCGGAAGCTCCAGCAGGCGTTCCGGCGCTACGCGCGCGCGACGGCGCTCGCCGGCCTCGGACGGCTCGACGAAGCAGCTAAGGAGCGCGGCGAGTTCGAGACCCTGTGGAAGGCGGTAACCAAGGATTCCCGCTACATGATCAATAATAAATCCACTGACGTTCTCACTTTCGCGGCGGCGACGCTCGACGCCCAGCTCGCGTGGTCGCGCGGCGACAAAGAGCGCGCCATCGCGGAGTGGCACCGGGCGGTGAAGCTCCAGGCCGGGCTCCAGTACGACGAGCCGCCGCCGTGGTTCTACAGCGCGCGCCAGTCGCTCGGCGCCGCGCTGCTTCAGAGCGGCCGGGCGAAAGAGGCCGAGGCGGCCTTTCGCGAGGCGCTCGCGAAGCAGCCGCGCGAGGGCCGGCTCCTCTTCGGGCTGTGGCAGAGCCTCGCGGCGCAGCGTCGCGACAGCGAAGCGGCCCTCGTCGAGCAGCAGTTCCGGGCCGCCTGGAAAGACGCCACAACCGATCTCCGCGTCGAAGACCTATAAGATCCCCGCGGCCCCCGAACCTAGCTATTTGGGGAGTTGATTCACCGCCGCTTCTCCTCCAGACTAAAATAACCGGGTCATTTTCGTCTTCGAGGTGGCGCGATGAAGCTCTATTTCAATCCGCAGAGCCGCGCGGTGATTGCTAAATGGATGCTGGACGAATGCGGCGTCGTGTACGAGCTCGTCCCGATCGACTTTACCAAGGGCGAGCACAAGTCGCCGGAGTTTCTGAAGATCAATCCTGCGGGGAAGCTGCCCGCTTTGGCGGACGGCGAA
>Ga0075425_100000390_pt1 | contig 40567 bp, 36 predicted proteins | sample SoiMethybrSBSTD4_FD_75300 | JGI IMG/M metagenome (GOLD analysis project Ga0075425, IMG submission 75300) | Bulk soil microbial communities from a Populus tree surrounding site in Tennessee, USA - Soil MetaG P. TD hybrid SBSTD4 | ecosystem: Environmental > Terrestrial > Soil > Tree plantation... | reverse complement strand
GCGTGAGTGACTCCCGTTTTCTGAAGGCCTGCCGCCGCCAGCCGGTGGACGCCACGCCCGTGTGGTTCATGCGCCAGGCCGGCCGCTACATGGCTGAGTACCGCAGCCTGCGCGAGCGTCACTCGCTGCTCGACATCTGCCGGAATCCCGATCTCGCCACCGAAGTCACGCTTCAGCCCATTCGACGGATCGATGTCGATGCGGCGATTCTGTTTTCAGACCTGCTGCTGCCGCTCGAGCCAATGGGCCTGCCGTTCGACTTCGTGAAGGGAGAGGGTCCGCAGATCGAGCATCCGATTTCGAATGAGGCCGACATCGACCGCTTGAAGGTGTTCGAGCCTCGCGAATCGCTGGCACATGTGCTCCAGGCGATCAGGCAGATTCAATCTGAGCTGCGCGGCCGGGTTCCACTCATCGGCTTTGCCGGGGCGCCATTCACGCTGGCGTCCTATGCGATCGAAGGCGGACATTCCAACACCTTCGCGAAGACGAAAGCGCTCATGTACGGTCATCCGGATGCGTGGCACCGCCTCTGCGAGCGACTGGCAACCGTCGTCGCCGATTATCTGGTCGCGCAGATCGAGGCCGGAGTGGATGCCGTGCAGGTGTTCGATTCGTGGGTCGGGACGCTCGGCGCAGCCGACTACAAGGAGTTCGCCGCTCCGCACACCACGCGGATCTTCGCGGCGATTGCCTCGCGTGTGCCGACGATTCACTTCGGCACTGGAACAGCCACAATCCTCGGCGATCTCGCCACCGTTGGCGGCGACGTGATCGGCGCCGATTGGCGCGTTCCCATCGACGAGGCGTGGACACGGGTTGGCGCGGGTAAGGCCATCCAGGGCAATCTCGATCCGACGTTGCTGCTCGGCCCGCCGACGCGGATGTTTCAGCAGACCGACGACATCCTTGCCCGCGTCGGCGGACGGCCGGGCCACATCTTCAATCTGGGCCATGGCATCCTTCCGTCGACGCCCGTCGAGCACGTGCAGATGCTGGCGCAGTATGTTCATTCCGCCTCACGCGCGTCGCGATAGCGCGCGAAGAAATGCCCGTCAACTCCCCACTCCCAACGACCAATTCCCAAGAACAGGGGTGCTCAGTACGCGTTGGGAGTTGGGCGCTGACAGGCTTCTAAACTGTGATCGACATCGACGTCGCAATCGTCGGCGGCGGCATTGCTGGTCTTGCGGCGGCGTACGAACTGCAGCAGCGTGGGATCGCGACCCGCGTGCTCGAAGCGTCGTCCCGTCCTGGCGGCGTGATCGCGTCCGAACGATTCGACGGCTGGGTGATCGATGCCGGCCCCGACTCGATGCTCGTGCAGAAACCGGCGGCAGTGGCGTTGTGCCGCGAGCTGGGTATCGCGGATCGTTTGATTCACACGCTGCCGCCGCGCACGGCCTACGTGCTGCGCGATGGCCAGCTGCATCCGCTCGTCGAGGGATCGTTCCTCGGATTCCCGCTTACCGCGCGCGGTCTTGCCTCGTCGTCGTTGTTCAGCCTACGCGGCAAGACCCGGATGGCGCTCGAAGCCGTGATTCCACGACGCGAGGGAGACGAGGACGAGTCGATCGGATCGTTCGTGCGCCGGCGTTTTGGCGAAGAAGCCGTCGACTATCTCGCCGAGCCGCTGCTGGCCGGCATTCACGCCGGCGATGTCGAGCAGCTGTCGATTCGCGCGCTGTTTCCACGGTTGCCCGACGCCGAGCGCAACACCGGCAGCGTGCTGCGCGCGTTTCGTGCGCTCAAGTCGAAGCCCTCACCCACCGGCGCGTTCGTCTCGCTCCCGGACGGGACGGCGGAGCTCGTGGAATCGCTGGCCTCCCGGTTCGATCCCTACACCATCTGTCTGAACACGCGCGTGGCCGAACTGCATCGGGCCGGCACATTGCGCATCGAATCGAGCGCCGGTTCATTCACCGCCCGCGCCGTCGTCCTGGCGGTTCCGGCCTACATTGCCGGCTCGCTGCTGCGCGGCTTCGACACGACGCTCGCCGCGTTGTGCGATGCGCTGCCGTATGCATCGACGGCAACCGTGGCGCTCGGCTATCGACGGGATCAAGTCGGCCACCCGATGACCGGCACCGGTTTCGTCGTCCCGCGAGTCGAGCGGCAGGCACTGCTCGCCGGCACGTGGATCACATCGAAGTGGCCGGGACGCGCACCCGACGGTCACGTGCTCATGCGCGGCTTTCTTGGCGGCGGACGCGATCCGCATCGCCTCGAGTCCAGCGACGATGCCCTCATCGATGCCGCGCGCAGCGAGCTGACCGAGCTGCTGAACATCAGCGGCGATCCGATCGTCACGCGGCTGCATCGATACACGAAGCAGAGCCCGCAGTACGAGGTCGGCCACCTCGGACGCGTGGCGGCGATTGAAGAGCGGCTCCGCGCGATCGCCGGCGTGTTCGTCACCGGCAGCGGCTTCCGCGCGATCGGCATCCCCGACTGCATCGCCGACGGCCGTGCGACCGCTGCGGCGGCGGCGAAGTACTTGTCGGGCGGTCACCACTGATCAACGGCACACAGAGGCACAGAGGCACCGAGGTACTTCTTGACGTCGATAATCGGAAGAACGAGCCAACTCGCCTCTATGCCTCGGTGCCTCTGTGTGTCGTTGATCGCAAAAGGCGTGACATAGAATGCTCGTCATGCGCGCCGCATGCAGTCTGTTCGCAATCCTCGTCTTCGCATCCTCTCTCGCCGCGCAGTCGAAGGCGTCTGGATCGCTCACGCCGCAGATCGAAGCGGTCCTCAAGAGCATCAAAGCCGCGGACAAGGGGCAGCTCGCGGTGTCGGAGGAGGACGGCCGCTTCCTGCGTGTGCTCGTCGCATCGCGCGGCGCGCGATCGATTCTCGAGATCGGCGGCGCCAGCGGCTACAGCGGCATCTGGCTGGGGCTCGGCGCCCGCGAGTCGGGTGGTCAGGTCGTGTCGATCGAGTACGACGCCGGCCGTGCGAAGGAAGCATTGGAGAACATCAAACGCTCGGGCCTGACTGACGTCGTCCGCGTGATTCACGGCGACGGCTTCAAGGAGATCCCGAAGCTGCAAGGCACCTTCGATCTGGTCTTCCTCGATGCCTGGAAACCTGATTACAAGAAATTCTTCGACCTCGTGTTTCCGCGACTCAGTCCCGGCGGCATCTTCGCCGCGCACAACGTCGTCAACAAGAAGAGCGAGATGGAACCGTTCCTGAGCACGGTGCTGAACCATCCGAATCTCTTCACGACGATCGTCTCGCCGTCGGGCGAGGGAATGTCGGTGTCGTACAGACTCAAGTAACTCAAAACTCAAAAAGCAAAAGTCAAAAACTGACCTTTGCCTATTTTTGAGTTTTGAGTTTTGATTCTTGAGTTGAAACCCGTCCACATTATCGGCGTCCCTCTCGATCTCGGCGGCGCGAGGCGCGGCGTCGACATGGGGCCGTCGGCGGTGCGCATCGCCGGACTCGGCGATCACATCGCGGCGCTCGGTGGCGCGGTCACCGATCTCGGCAATCTGGCGGCGCCGATCCCGGAAACGCAGCAGGCGGTCGACCACACGAAGAAGTACATTCACGAGATCGCGCGCGTCTGTCAGCAGCTCTACGACGTCGCGACGCGTGTGTTGCAGGCCGGTGCGCTGCCCGTGGTGCTCGGGGGCGACCACAGCCTCGCCGCGGGCTCGGTCGCGGCGAGCGCCGACTTCATCCGGCGAACGTCGGGCAAGCCGCTGGGTCTCATCTGGGTCGACGCGCACGGCGACATGAACACGCCGCAGACCACGACCACCGGCAACGTGCATGGCATGCCGCTCGCCTCGCTGCTCGGGCAGGAGCCGGCGGAGCTCTCGGGAATCGGGACGTCGCCGTCGGTGCTGCCCGAACACACGGTGCTCGTCGGCATCCGCAATCTCGATGAAAAGGAAAAGGGCAAGATTCGCGCGTCGGGCGTGCACGTCTTCACGATGAAGGACATCGATCGCGAAGGCATCGCGTCGGTGGCCGAGCGCGCGCTCGACATCGCGTCGGCAGGAACGGGCGGCATCCACGTCTCGTTCGATCTCGATGCCTGCGATCCCATGGTCGCGCCCGGCGTTGGCACACCCGTGAAAGGCGGCCTCGACTACCGCGAGGCCCACATGGTGATGGAACTGGTGGCCGACTCGCAGCGTCTCGTGGCGCTCGATCTCGTCGAGGTCAATCCCACACTCGACATCCGCAACACGACGGCCGAATTCGCCGCGGAGCTCGCGCTGTCGGCCTTGGGCAAGCGCATCCTCTAGCCTGGAACCTCGAACCTCGAACCTCGAACCTCGAACTTCGAACGTCGAACTTCGAACGTCGAACCGGTAGCTACTTACTCAACAACTTCTCCGTCTCGTCCATCACCTGATTCATGCGGCGAATGGTCAGATCGAGCGGTTCGTCGGTGGTCATATCGACACCGGCGTCCTTGAGCAGATCGATCGGGTACTTCGAGCCGCCGGCGGACAGGAACGTGAGATAGCGCTTGGTCGCAGCCTGATCGCCAGACAGCACCTTGGCCGACAGCGCCTCCGCGGCGGTGAACGACGTGGCGTACTGGAACACGTAGAAGTCGCGATAGAAGTGCGGAATGAAGCTCCACTCGTGGCCGATGTAGTCGTCCACGATGGTCACCTTCTGATCGTGCCCGTAATAGCGGCGTGTGATCTCGAGATACAGCTTGGCCAATGCGTCGCCGGTGATCGGCTCGCCCTTCTGCGCCATCTCGTGCATCCGAAGCTCGAACTCGGCGAACTGCGTCTGCCGGAACACAGTGGCTTTGATCCCTTCGAGATAATTGCCGAGCAGCGACAGTCGCGTCGGCGTGTCCTTGATCTGCTTGAGCATGTAGTCGATGAGCAGCGCCTCGTTGAACGTCGACGCGACTTCCGCGACGAACGTCGGGTAGTTGGCTGTGGGATACGGCTGCGTCTTGTTGGAGAAGTAGCTTTGCATCGTGTGGCCCAACTCGTGGGCCACGGTGCTGACGTCGTTGTACTGCCCAAGGTAGTTGAGCAGCATGTAGGGATGGACATCGTAGGCGCCGCCGTTCGAGTAGGCGCCGGACACCTTGCCCTCGGTGGGCTGCCAATCGAGCCAGCGCTCGCCGAACGCGCGCGTCAGCGTCGCCTGATACTCCGATCCGAGCGGCGCCATCGCATCGATGACGAGCTTCTCCGCTTCTTCGGGTGTGTAGCGAAGGTTCACCGACGACACCAGCGGCGCATAAAGATCGTAGTAGTGCAGATCGTCGGTGACGCCCATCATCCGCTTCCGCAGCTTCAGATACCGATGGAAGGTCGGCAGATGCTTGTTGACGCCGTCGATCAGACGCATGTAGACCGACACCGGAATGTTCGGACCATTGAGCGCCGCCGCGAGGTCGCTGTCGTACTTGCGTGCCTTGGTGTAGAAGAGATCCTTCTGCACGTTGGCGTTCATCGTCATGCCGAGCGTGCGGCCGAAGCCGCCGAGCGCGGTGAAGAACGCCGACATCGCCACTCGGCGATCGTCGCGGTTGGATGACGCGCGCAGCTCGCTGTAGCCGGCCTGATCGACCTTGAGCGTCTTGCCGTCGTGCAGCGTGACCGTGGGATACGGAAAGTCGGCGTTGGTCAGGATGGTGTAGATGTTGTTGGGCGATCCGGCCAGCGGTCCGGCATCGGCCAGGAGCTTCTCTTCGGCGTCCGAGAGCGTGTGCGCCGCGCGGCGCGCGATGTCGCGCAGGTAGAACGCGTACGGCTTGAGGCGCGGCTCGGCCGTGATCGCCTTCTCGGTGGCCGCGCTGCCCATCTTCACGATCTCCGGCTCGATGAACGAGGCGTGCGCACCAAAGCTGGCGGCAATCTGCTGCATCTCCTGCTGCATGCCTTGAGGCACCGAGTCGCGAGTGTCCTCGTCGGACAGCATGCTCGCGTAGACGTAGAGCCGCGTGAGCTCCTTGTCGAGGCGCGACATCAGCTCGAGCGCATCAGCGAGAGCCTTTGATGAGGCACCGAGCGTGCCCTCGAACTCCCGGATCTTGGGAAGCTCGGCGGTGATCTTTTCTTTCTGAGCGCGCCAGGCGGCCGGGCTCGCGTAGACCTCGCCGAGATTCCATTTGTACTTGTCGGCGACCTTCGAACGGTCGCGCTCTTGTGCGGTGAGCAATACGGTCATAGCAGTCAGAAGAATGACGGCGAAAAACGGCCGGATCCAGCCACGGGTCATGAGCGCTCCCTGGGCAGGCGGTACCGCCCTATTAGCCTATAACCTGTACCCTTATAGGCTACAAACCTATGCGGCGGCCCCCACTAGGTGACGACTGGCCCGAGCTGAGTGACGAGCAGCTGCTCGACGTCCGCCTGTGCGATCTGCGCTTGTCGCTCGGCGGCACTCTGGCGACGCGCATCGACCAGCTGCGAGCCGAGCTCGAAGCCAGAGGCCTGCGATTTCCATTGCACTTCTACCTCTCAGACGAGTGGTTCACACCCGACGGCGGCACCGCGATCGCGATTCCGTTCTATCTCGCGCATCCGCGCCTCGAGCGCCTCGAGGAGTCGCAGATGTTCGAGGTCGAGGGCGGCGAGCACGAATGGTGCATGCGCATCCTGCGGCATGAGGCCGGCCACGCGATCGATCATGCGTTCCGTCTCGTGCGCCGAAGAAAGCGACAGCAGGTATTCGGCTCGTCGAGCAAACCATACCCCGAGTTCTACACGCCGAAGCCCTACAGCAAGAGCTTCGTGCTGCACCTGGACTCATGGTACGCGCAAAGCCATCCCGACGAGGACTTCGCCGAAACGTTTGCCGTGTGGCTCACGCCCAGCAGCGAATGGCGCCAACGATACGCCGGCTGGAAGGCGTTGCCCAAACTCGATTACATGGAAGCGCTGATGACGTCGCTTGCTGGCAAAGACGCGCCGTTCAATCGGCCCGACGAAATCGATCCGTTGCCGAGCCTGCGGACGACGCTGCGCCAGCACTATCGCAACAAGCGCAAGCACTACGGTGTCGATCATCCCAACTTCTACGATCGCGATCTGCGGCGGCTGTTCTCCAATGCGCCCGAGTTGGCCAACCACATGACCGCGGCGCACTTCATCACCCGCTTTCGTCGTCAGGTTCGCCGCGTCGTCGCCGATTGGACGGGCATCTACCAGTACACGATCGATCAGGTGCTCGAGGACATGATCGCGCGATGCCGCGAGCTGAAGCTGCGGCTCGCGGTGTCAGAGGAGCAGGCGCGCCAGGAATTCACCGTGCTGTTGACTGTTCAGGCGATGAATTACCTGCACAGCGGCGGTCATCGGTTGTTCCTGTGAAAACACGGACGCTGCGCATCCTCGCGCTCGTGCACGATCATCTCGTTCCACCGGAAGACACCACCGGCGTCGACATCCTCGAGGCCGAGTGGAAGATGGAATACGACGTCATCGAGACGCTGCGAGAGATGGGGCACGAGGTGCGCGTGCTCGGCATCCACGACGATCTCGGTGGCATCAGGCCGACCGCCGGCCATTTCAAACCGCACGTCGTCTTCAACCTGCTCGAGGCGTTTGCCGATGTGACGACGTTCGATCAGAACGTGGTCAGCTACCTCGAGCTGCTCCACCTCCCGTACACCGGCTGCAATCCGCGGGGGCTGATGCTCGCGCGAGACAAGGCGCTGTCGAAGAAGCTGCTCGCCTACCACCGCATCCGCGTGCCGGACTTCACGGTGGTGCGACCTGGGCATCGCGTCACCGTGCCGAAGCGACTCGGGTTTCCGCTCATCGTAAAGTCACTATTCTTCGAAGCCTCGGCCGGCATCTCACAGGCTTCCGTTGTGGAGAACGAGGAGCAGCTCGGGCGCCGGGCCGCGTTCATCCACGAGAAGCTCGGCACCGCCGCCATCGTCGAGGAGTACATCGACGGCCGCGAGCTCTACGTCGGCCTGATCGGCAACGAGCGTGTCGAGGTGCTGCCGCCGTGGGAAATGTCGTTCGATGGGCTCACCGACCAACGCTGGAAGATCGCGACAGAGCGCGTGAAGTGGAGCACCAAGTACCAGAAGAAACACGGCATCCTGACCGACCGCGCGCAGCTGAACGACGCCGAGCGCGAGCAGCTGCAGCGAGTTGCCAGGCGGACATATCGGGCGCTCGATCTGAACGGCTACGCCCGTGTCGATCTGCGCATGGACGACCAGGGGCGCGCCTACGTGATCGAGGCCAATCCCAACCCCAACCTCGCGTACGGTGAGGACTTCTCGGAATCGGCGGAGGCCGCCGGCGTGTCTTACGAGCGTCTGCTCGAGCGGATTATCGCCCTCGGCCGCCGATGGGAACCGGCGCGGACCGGATGAGCCGTTTACAATGACCTAGGTGCGTTATATCAACCGGTTCACGTCGGAGACCAAGTTCCTGATCAGCGCCGCCATGGGCGACGAGCTCAGGGCGTGGTCGCGCGAACGGCTTGGTCCCGATCCTCACGGCATCGGCCCCTTTCAAGACCAGTACGTCGTCACCAGCATCTACTTCGATACCGACGCCCACGACGTGTATCAGCGTCGCGGCTCCTTCGGACGGAGCAAATACCGGATCCGCCACTACGAGAACGACAAGGCGGCGTTTCTCGAGCGCAAGCTTCGCACCCGGTTGTTTCTCAGCAAGCGACGCACACGCATCCCGCTCGAGGCGCTGCCGGCGCTTCGTCTCGACGCGCCCGACCCCGCTCATCCGGGTTTCTGGTTCTTTCGGCGAGTGGTGGTGCGCCGGCTTCATCCCGTCTGTCAGATTCGCTACTCGCGAACCGCGCGCATGGCAGAGACACCAGAGGGGCACGTGCGAATGACGCTCGATGCCGCAGTTTCCGCGACCCCAAGCAGGATTGTCGCGTTCACACAGACGCCAGGAAAGCCCCTCGCCGATGGGTTGATGGTGCTCGAGCTCAAGTACGCGGGCGTGTTTCCCCACATTTTCAAAGACATGGTCGACAGGTTCGGACTCAGGCCTCATCCCGCCTCGAAGTATCGAATGGCGGTTCACGCACTCAACCTCGCCGCGCCGCATATCTCGGCGTTGCGGACCTGATCGCCGCGGACTATTCCGCAGCGGCGCGAGAAACTTCTCGCGGCCGTTGGATACGATCGCGAGAAACCGTTCAAAACCGTTGAATTCCTCGGGGAGCAGTCCTTGCACGTCGTGAACGCGTCTATGCGCCGGATCGTTGTGTTCGCTTCACTCGTCTGGGCCGGTGCGGTCATCGCGCTCTCCGGCCAGCAGCTGCCGCACCCGTCCCTGATCCGCAACCACCAGAAGATCGCGTACGCCTCCGCGCCGATCTCCGACGCGGTAACCCGGTTGAACGCCAAGCTTGCCAGCGGCGAGGTCACACTCGAGTCGAAAGGGCCGAGCGGGTATCTGGAGTCGCTGCTCAAGGCCCTCGACGTTCCCGTCTCGTCGCAGGTGCTCGTGTTCTCGAAGACGAGCTTTCAGGCGCCGCGCATCGGACCATCGAACCCGCGCTCGATCTTCTTCAACGACACCGTGTCGGTGGGATGGGTCCGAACCGGTCCGGTGCTCGAGCTCGTGGCGCAGGATCCGAACGAGGGTGCCATCTTCTATACGCTCTCACAGGACACAACGGCCACTCCGCAGATCGAGCGCAACGACACCTGCATCATGTGTCACGTGGCCGATGCGACGCACAACGTGCCGGGCATGCTCGTCGGCAGCGTGTTCCCCGGAGCCGACGGCACCACGCTCTATGGACCGGCGTACACGACCGATCACCGCAGCCCGTTTGAGTTGCGATGGGGTGGATGGTTCGTCACCGGCACCCATCAGGCTGCGCGTCACATGGGCAATGCGATCGCCACCAATCCCAGCGATCTCGCGAGCATGATCACGCCGGCCACCGTGCACGTCACCAATCTCGATGGCCGGTTCAATATGGACGGCTATCTGTCGCGTTACAGCGACATCGCCGCGCTGCTCGTGCTCGAGCATCAGGCACAGATGCTGAACCTGATCACACGCGTGGGATGGGAGTCGCGCGTCGGGGCCGACGCGGGACGTCCGCTCGAACAGGCAGCCGCGGAACTCGTCGACTACATGTTGTTTGTCGATGAGGCGCCGCTGCCGGGGCCGATCACAGGGCCGACGGCCTTCGCGTCCTCGTTCAGCACGCGCGGTCCTCGCGATCAGCGCGGCCGCTCTCTCTATGAGCTCGATCTCGGGCGGCGACTCCTCAAGTACCCGTGCAGCTACGAGATCTACTCCGAGCCGTTCGACGCTCTGCCCCCGACGGCCAAGGCCGCCGTGTATCAACGCCTTTGGGAAGTGCTCTCGGGCCGGGACACCGCGAAACGATACAGCGTGCTCTCGGCCTCCGATCGCGCCGCAATCATCGACATCCTTCGGGAGACGAAGAAAGACCTGCCGGCATACTGGTCCACTGGATCCTGACCGTGCCCTCGGCATCGTGCTCAACGCTCAAACGGTCCCTTGGGCAGTGAGCATTGGGGATTGAGCCTTGATATTCTCCCTTGGTGCCGCGCAGCCCAGGGGAACGCCTCGGCAAATACGAACTCATTGCGCTGATCGGAACCGGTGGTATGGGCGAGGTGTATCGCGCCCGCGATCCGCGTCTCGAGCGCGACGTCGCCATAAAAGCGATCCGCTCGTCCGCCATGGATGAGGGCGATGCCCGCGCGCGGCTGTGGCGCGAGGCCCGCGCCGCTGCCAGCGTCAACCACCCGTCGATCTGCCAGATCTTCGACGTCGGCGAAACCGCGGACGACATCTTCATCGTCATGGAGCTGCTCGACGGCGAGCCGCTTGCCAATCGAGTGCGCGACGGCGCCATGCCGCTCGACGAATCGGTGTCGGTCGGGCTCGGCATACTCGGTGCCCTCAGCGTGCTTCACACCCGCGGCATCGTGCATCGCGATCTGAAGCCATCGAACGTGTTTCTCACGTCGAGCGGTGTGAAGCTGCTCGACTTCGGTCTGGCACGTGCCAAGCAATCGCTCGCGAGTGACGTGACCGTGACGCGCGCAGGCATGGTGATCGGCACGCCGCGCTACATGGCGCCGGAGCAATGGACCGAGGCCAAGGCCGATTCGCGGACCGACCTGTTCGCGGTTGGATCGCTGCTGTTCGAGATGTTGAGCGGCGGCCCGGCATTTCCCGGCGACGAATTGATGCAGGTGTACCACGCGATCATGTCGGGCCATCCGCCCGCGCTCAGCGGGTCGACCGCGATCGCCGCGATCGACGCCATCATCCATCGAGCCCTCGAAAAGCGTCCCGACGATCGGTATCAGAGCGCGGACGCGATGGCCGACGCGCTGCGCGCTGCGATGAGCCAGTCGTCGACCACCGGAACGCAAGTACCAGTGCGAGCGACCACGCGTGTGATCGCTCTGCCGTTCCGCATGCTGCGGCCGGACGCCGATCTCGACTTCCTCTCGTTCAGCCTTCCCGATGCGATCGGCAGCTCCCTCTCCGGTCTGCAGTCGCTGGTCGTGCGATCGACACTCGCCGGCGCCAAATACGCAACCGGCGACACCGTCGACCTCAAAGCGATCGCCTCGGACCTCGGCGTCGATGCCGTACTCACCGGCACGTTGCTCCGAGCCGGCGATCAAGTGCGCGTGACCGCGCAGCTGGTCGAGGGAGCCTCAGGCACGATGCTGTGGTCGAAGACTGTCCAGGTGACGATGCGCGATCTGTTCGAGGTGCAGGACGAGCTCGCCCGCGCCATCGTCGAGTCGCTGTCCATTCCGTTGTCGTCCGGCGAGAAGCGTCGGCTCTCGCAAGACTTGCCGGCCAGCGCGCGCGCCTACGAGTTCTACTTGCGCGCCAATCAGGTGAGCCACGATCCGGCGATGCTCACGGTTGCCGGCGAGCTCTATCGATCGGCCCTGGCCGAGGATCCGGAGTACGCGCCGGCGTGGGCCAAACTCGGTCGCGTGTATCGCGTCCTCGCGAAATTTGGCACCGAGGACACTGATGCGAACCTGAAGCGCGCTGGCGACGCATTCAAGCGCGCGCTGGAGATCAATCCCGATCTGAGCATCGCGCACAATCTCTACACAAATTTCGAAGTCGAATCATTGGGTCGAGCCAAGGAAGCGATGGTGCGCCTGCTCGGGCGCGCCAGCTCGTCGAGTGATCCCGAGATCTTCACGGGCCTCGTCTTCGCGTGTCGATACTGCGGGCTGCTCGAGGCGTCGCTCGCCGCCGATCGTCACGCACGGCGGTTGGATCCGTCTGTTCGGACGAGCGTGATGTACACGCACTTCATGCGCGGCGACTGGGAACGCGCGCTGGCGAGCGACACCGATACGCTGAAATGGGTGACCCACTGGACGCTGCCGCTCGTCGGCCGCCATGACGAAGCGATCGCGGCGTATCGCGAGATGGAGAGCCGGGCGCTCCCCGGCAGGATTCGCGAGCTCATGCGAGCGTCGCGGCTCGCCCTCGAAGGCCAGAAGGAAGAGGGCATGAAGGTCGTCGAGAGCTTCTGGCAAAGAGACTTCGACCCCGAGGGCCTCTATTTCACCGCACGCGTGCTCGCGAAGCTCGGAGAAAGCGACGCGTCGCTGAAAATGCTCAACCGCGTGATCGATGGCGGCTTCTACTGCGCAACCGCCATGCTGCGCGACCCCTGGCTCGACTCGGTCCGAGGCACGCCGGCGTTCCACGAGATCATCCAGCGCGCGTCGGCGCTGTCGCACGACGCCGAGGATGAATTCCGACGCCTGGGCGGCGAGAAGATACTCCTGTAGCGCAGCAGGAGCACACAGGGTTTCAACACAGGGCCCACGGGGAGCACAGAGAGCCGTCGCGGCTGGCTGTGTTCTCTGTGTCCCCTGTGTGAAAGCTCCGCGTCCTCTATCGCGTTGGTGTCCACCACGCTGGTGTCCCAGATCTAAGCTTCTGCGTTTCGCTTGCTCTGCTCCAGGAGCACGTCGGCGATCGCCAGTGTCGCGCCCGCCAATGCGGCAACCAGCAGAATCCCCGCGCGGTTGTGACGGCGCGTAGCCTGCGGCAGCCGAACCCTTCCGGCTTCGGTGTGCATCGCGCGCCGCGTTGCGTTTCGTACGAGCATCGTCGTCGCCGACCCCACAAGACCCCATCCAATCGTGCGTGTCAGTGTCATGAGATTCCTCTGTGCAAGGCCGTGCAATCGAACAGCCAACGACGCTGGCGTCGAACACTGCCGTCATTCAGCGTTTTTCAGCGGCAGCTCAGGACTTGTTGTGGTTGACCTGTCACGATGGGCTCGTCATAGAGACGGAGGCAGAGTCATGCGGGGGACACCACTCGTCGCGGCGCTTGTGGTTCTGATTAGCGGCACACCGAGTTGGGCTCAGACGATTACCATCGACGACCTGAACGCCGCACGCGCTGGCGTTCGGATCGGCTACGGCGGCCGGGGCATCGATTGGCAGACCGCCATCGACAGCCCTCTTGTCGCCGGCATCGGCCGCGTTCGAGCCGACATCGGATTCGGGCATTGGGTCGGTGTGGTGGGTGAGATCCCTCCGCCCGCGGGCAGTTCTCCATGGGTGACGCGGCTGGGCGGTACGGCAATTCTGTTCCTGCCGCACGCGGACACGCCGCACATCCGGACCTACATCGGCCTCGGCGTCGCGGCGTTCCTGCCGCACGCATCCGGCATGAGTCCTCAACGAGGGGTGCGCATGATCGCCGGGTTAGAAAGCTCGGGCGATCGATGGGATGTCGGGCCTGAGATTGAAGTCGACTCGCCAGCAGCTGGCGGAGCGTATCGCGCGGGCACGGACCTCATTCCCGCGTTCCGCGTTGGCATCGCGATCCGACGGCGTTTCTGATGGTCGCTTGTCTTCGCATCTCCGCCCGCGCAGCAGCCACGATCCTGCTGATCACATGTCTGTTTCCCGCGAAACTTCAAGCGGGTGACTTCCAGGGGTTGTTTCTCGACGCGAACTATGCGGCGCCGGTCCGATGGAACGTCGGTGGATCACTGCTCTTTTCTCATGATGAACTGAAGAACAACGGTGAAGCCAGCTGCATCATTGTCGGCGGAAGTCTTGGACGAGGCGGGATGCAGGTATGGGGAGGTAAGGCGCTGCTAGGAGATTTCGGCGGCGAGAGCCCCGGCCTTCGAGCCGCGGTCGTTGTGGATGTTCGAGCCGTGGTCGCTCGAACATGGGATGACCCACTTTTCGCTGCTGGCAACTCTACTTATGTAGGCGGAGAGGTCGGCGTGGGGTTTCTGTTGCGGCTTAGCTTGGGTTACGGCAAGCGTATCAGCGGCCCGTCGACGGACCATGGGCATATCGTCACGTTCGGAGTTGGAGTGGAGATCCCTTGGTTTCGCTGACCACAGCTCGCGGCTGAGGGGCACGACTATCAGCGAGCTGCGCCGGTCGGCTTGAGCCCTTTGTAGACGGCTTCGACGAATTGATCGGCCGACCATCCCGCGGCGCGGCCGTACTCGCCGTCGTATTCCATCGTCGGCTTGCGCGCCTTCACCTGATCGAGCGTCATCTTCTTGTTGACCATGTCCTGAACGCGGTCACGGATGATGGTCACCATGTCGCGGTATTCGACGAGATCGGCTTCGTCGGAAATGCGGCCGTGGCCCGGGACGATCATCGTGCCACCTTCGGTCTTCTCACCCGGAATCGCGAGCGCGAGCAGCTCGTTCAAGCCGGCAATCACACCAGTGATGCTGCCGCCGTGCGCGGCATCGATCACCGGATAGCTCACGGTCGAATAGACGTCGCCAGCGGCGATCACATCCGATCGGCGGAAGAACACCAGACTGTCGCCATCGGTATGCGCGTTCGACGCATGCACCATCTGGATGCCCTCGCCGTTGGTAAAGAACTCTTTCACCGGGAGCGAGTAGGTGGCCGTGGGATGCAGGCCGACCGGCGCGGGCGTTTCCGATCCCCCGGGCGCACTCATCCGCTGCAACACCAGGTCGTGCGCGATGATTTCGGCGCGTGGCGCGGTGCCCACGCCGACCTGCGAGACACCACGACCGGAATTCGGCTGGCCCGCCGCGGCCAACCGATCGTTGCCACCAGTGTGATCGGGATGCATGTGCGTGTTGATCACATAGCGGATGGGTCGGTTCGACAGCTTACGAATCGCGGCCAAAAGATCGTCGCTCCGCGCGGCGGTTCCACTGTCAACCACCACGAGCCCCTGAGCGCCGACTTGCACGACGACGTTGCCACCGGCGCCGGCGATCATTGAGACATTGCCCTGCACGGGAAGCGTTTCGAGCCCCGATGGTGCTGGATTCGGTGCCCGCGGTGCCTGCGCCCCAGGAGCCACGGAGAACACGAATACGATAGCCACGAAGGACACGAAGAACACGAAGATCCAACTTGTTTTTCGTGGCACTAGCGGCTGCTCGGAGTCTTGCGCGGCTTCGCGACCGGCATCGCCTTCACCTTCTGCGCGTATTCGGGATACATCGTCGCCGCGCCGCCGCGCGTCGGCTCCACAGGGATTCCGACCTTCGCGGCGAACTCTTCGAGGAACGGGTTCTCACCGGGCAAGTGGTGAGGCACCCATCCAGGTTCGTGCAGCACTTCTTCATCGCCCTGGCACACGAGCCAGGCCTGATATGCGTTCGGTGTGGTGTTGGAATCGAGCTGCAGGTTGGTCGTTCTGACGAACGGCTCCTCAAGAAACAGCGGATCGTCCACCATCGTCATCACACTGAGGATGTTTCCGTGGCGGTAGAAGTACTCGGTCAGGTGCGCCTGCGCGCTCATCGGCACGCCGTTGCGGCGAATCCAGCCTTGCTTGATGTGCGTGGTCTCGACGCGAAGCACGTTGCCCTGCCACTGGCCGGTGGAGAATCCCATCCACGTGTGCGGCGCGTTGTCGGACGGGTGCGGACGGCCGTCGAGCCAGATGGTGCGCTCCTGCGCGTAGGTGCTGAGAAAGTGTTTAATCGCGATCGTGTTCTGCGTGACGGGGTCGACGTCCTCGGTGATGCGAACGCGAATGGGTCCGCGGTAGATGTACGGCGAGACGTGCGCGCGGCATTGCTGCTCGGGCTGCGTCAGCCGCGATGCGTCCCAGCTGTCCGCGTACTGGCGCGCGGCGGCGTTGATGGGCAGTCCGAGGTAGTCGGCGAGATCGGGACCGGGACCGCGTTCAGGTTGATCTTCGTGGAAGATGCCTACCCAGTCGCCGTTGAGAAAGCTCTGGGCGGACACAGGCGCTGCAATCGCAATGGCGACCGCCAGCGTCCCCACGGTCCGGCTCGCCGAAGCTTGGAACAAGCGGAGGCGGGCGGACCCCACGATCATCGCGTGCTCCGCGAGGGCGCGGGCGCGGCTCCCTTGCTGAACTCCTTGAACATCGCCTCGATGAACATCGCGGTGGTCCACGGGCCGGTGTCGGAGCCGTAGCGGCCATCGTAGTCGAGCGTGGGCTTGGCGGCCTTCACTTGCTCGAGCGTCATCTTCTTGCCAACCATCTCGCGGACCCGTGCGCTGACGATCACGAGCATGTCGCGATACATCGACACGTCGTGCTCGTCGCAGATCCGCCCATGGCCGGGAATGATGTAGGTGCCGCCCTCTTCGAGCATCTTGCTCGGCACGGCCAGATCGAGCACGCGGTTGAGCCCGTTGATGATGCCTTCCACCGATCCGCCATTGGCCACGTCGATCACCGGATAGCTGACGGTCGAGAAGATATCGCCGGTCGCGATGACATCCGAGCGCCTGAACATGACCACGGTGTCGGCGTCGTCGTTCGCCGATTCGTCGTGATACAGCATGATCGGCTCGTTGTTGAACGGGAAGTCGCGCTTCTCCTCGAAGTAGGTGTTGTACGACCGCGCCGTGTCGGGCACGTTCGCCTTGATCATCTGCGCCGACGCGTTCTCGTGCGAGACGATGGCGGCGACGTTGCCGTTGACCGTGCGCCCAGCCTTCGAGAGCGGCTCGTTGCCGCCGATGTGATCGGGTTTCACGCCGGTGTTGATGATCCAGCGGATTTCCTTCTTGGGCGCGAGCTGCCTGATCGCAGCGAGCACCTTGTCGCTCGTGCCTGCCCCGCCCGTATCGACCACGAGGACACCGTCGTCACCCACCTGCACGGCGATGTTGGCACCTGCACCGACGATCATGTGCACGTTGCCCTGCACGTGTACTGTCTTCACTTCCCCGGGCGCAAGCTTCTGCGGCTGGTCTTCCGGCTTGAAGCCGCCGTTCGCCTTCGGGTTGATCGTCGCCTTCGCTGCGCCGGGCTTCCATTCGGGCAGCAGCGTTTCAGCGCCGCCGCGCACGCCGTCCTTCGGCATGGCGTGCTTGGCCTCGAACTCGCCGAGCCACGGGTTCTGGCCAGGCAGGTAGTACGGCACCTCGTTCTTGTCCTTCGGCAGCTCCATCGCGTATTCGCAGTTGTAGAGCCAGTTCGTGTTGCCGCGGTCCATTACGACGAACTCCTGGCTGCGAATGTACGGCTCGGTGAGATAGACCGGATCGGTCGCGATCGTGATCTGCGACAGCAAGTTACCGTGTCGAATCCAGTGCTCGACGACGGTAATGCGATCGCTCGCCGGCATGCCGCTGCGACGGAAATAGCCCGCCTTGATGTGCGTCGTCGTGATCGTGAGCGTGTCGCCGTTCCACTCGCCGGTCGAGAAGCCCATGAAGGTGTGCGGCGCGTACTCGGGCGGATGAGCGCGGCCATCCATCCAGATCGTGCGCTGCTGCTGGTATGTCCCGAGATGCATCCGAATCGCCACCAGCTCCTGCGTGTCGGGATCCACCTCGTTCCAGATGCGGAACTGGTTCGGCCCGAAGAACATGTACGGCAGCGTGTAGGGCGCGCACTGATGCTCGAGCACCGAGTGGCGCGCCACATCCCACGCGTCGCCGAACATGCGTGCCGCGTCGTTGATCGGCAGACCGCTGAAGTCGCCCGGTTCCTCGCCAGGTACTCGATCGGGCTGATCCTCGTGGTAACGACCCGCCCACTCGCCCACGAAATTGATCTGCGCTGCGGACGTGGCGGCAGAAGCCAGAACCAGGAGAACGGCGATGACGATGCGCGCGAGCAGTGCCACTGGGGTCTCCTACTGAAGAATCTGGGTCTTCGACGTCGTGCTGCGGATGTGCTCGTTCAAGTCCGGCAGACACGACACTTCCTGAATGTCCTCATCGTCGACGCGGTTGAAACGCTTGGTGCTCTTCCACTCGCCGTCCCAATGCTCCGGGTCGGTCATCGTGTACTCGATCTCGAGCTGCTTGCCCTCGCTCACCATGCGGAAGCGCTCGACGATGTGCAACTGCTCGCCGGCGGGGATGGCGACGCCGCCTTGATCCATCCAGTGGTGATCGCCGCGGAAGCCTACGGTGTCGACGACCAGATCGTTGCCCTCCCAGTGGCCGATCGACTCGCCGTTGTAAGTCCGGACGATGATGTCGGGATCGGTGTGCTTGCGGCCATCGAGATAGACGATGCGGACGCTGTTCATGAAGCCGCTGATCATGTAGATGGCGCTCGGGATCTGTACCATCGCCGTCGGCCAGTAGCGGGTCATGATGAGCGGCAGTCCAGCCGGCCAGCATTGCCCGATGTCGTCGCGATAGACCTTACCCTCGGCGGTCGCTTTCTTCGCCGCATCCCAATGCACCTGCGACGCGGCAGTGAGCTTTGGATACGGCGGACCGAAGCGCCACGCTTCGGGGTTCTGGCTGACATCGATGAACCAGTTGCCAGTGAGATCGAACGGCGCCTTGGTTTTCGCCAGCCGCGCGATGGTGGATGGTGCGAGCGCGCTGAGCTGCTTGCCTTCGCCGCCCGCGTCGGACGGCGCGGCGGACGATGAGGCGGCAGGCGCGGTCGACTGCGGTGTGGTCGACTGCGCAGGCGAGCACGCGGCGCCGGCGAGTCCGGCGAGGACAACTGCGATGAGCGCGCGCATGAGCTACTTCGAATCGGGCGTGCCGAGCCGTGCCGGCCGCTCCGTCAGCACGCGTCCGTCCGCCAGCGTCAACGAGCGGAAGATGCCCGACGGCTCGCCGCTCCGCACCGGATTGACGACCACCGTGACCTTGTCGCCGGGCTTGATGATGTTCGACTTCCACCCCGCCCGAATGAGATAAGTGGGGCTCGTCAGCTCGACGCCCCAGATCACGTCCTTGCCCTTCTCATCCGCGACGATGACCTCGATCCACGTATGGGGGTTCTGCCAGCGGAATTCCTTGACCGTGCCCACCAGCTTCACTTCCTTCGTGCGATCGAACGCGGCTGGCGAGTGATGCGCCAGCACCGGAGCAACGGATGCGACCAGCAGCACGCACGCACATCCGAGCAGCAATTTCTTCATCTCTCCTCCCGCGCCAGGCGGGTCTGAAGACCCGCCTCTACGTACTCTCGTAGCGGCGGGTCTTCAGACCCGCCGACCAACTACCTGACGTGCACCTTGGACGAGGTGCTCTGCAGATGTTCGTTCAAATCCGGCAGACACTCCACTTCCTCGACATCGATGTCGTTTACCCGGTTCCAGCGGCGCGTGCCGGTCCACTCGCCATCCCAGTTCTTGGGGTCGGTCAACGTCATGGTGATCTCGAGGCTGTTCCCGTTGTTGATCATCCGAATCCGCTCGATGATCCGCAGCTCGTCGCTGGCGGGGACGCCCTGGTCGATCCAGTGATGCGGATCGGCCGTGAAATTCTTCGTCTCGACAACCAGCGCGTCGCCGTCCCAGTGTCCGACTGACTCGCCGTTGAAGGTGCGCACAACGATATCAGGGTCGGTGTGCTTGCGCCCGTCCAGATACACCACCCGCAGGCTGTTCATGAACTCGCTGATCATGTAGATCGCGGTCGGGACCTGAATCATCGCAATCGGCCACACGCGGGTCATGATGATCGGCACACCCGCCGGCCAGCACTGGCCGATGTCGTCGCGATAGACCTTGCCTTCCTTGATGGCCTGCAGGTATGCATCGCGGTGCTTCTGCGCCTCGGGCTTCAGCTTGGGGATCGAAGCCGGTCCGAACAACCAGCCCTGAATGCCTGGGCTGTTGTCGATGAACCAGTTGCCGGTGAGGTCAAAGGGCGCCTTCGCTCTCGGCTTGGCGAGGTTGGATGGCGCCAGTGCACTGACCGGTGTCTCGGGAACTGCTGTCTGAGGCTGAGCCGGTGCCTGCGCCGCGACGCCGACCCCCGTAACGGCGGCGGCCATGAACGCAAGCGCGAGGCGTCGGACTGTCGACCTGACCATATTTCTCTCCTCAACGGCCACGGACCAAAGCGGGCTCATTCTAGCGCGTCTGGCCGCCAAGTCGCGGGCGTCGAAAAACACTGCGCGTGAGTGCTTGCATCGCGCGCGATTCTCTGTAAGATCGCCCTCGTCCCCCTCGCCCCTTTTTGTACATGCAAGCTCTCACTGAAACGACACGGCCCGCGCACGCCGATGCGGACGCCGGCGCGGCTACTCGTCGTACGCTCTCAGCTCTTCCCGATCGCGCACAGCGTGAGGCCTCGGCGGCACTGGCCCGCACCGCATTCTGCGAGCGACTGAAAGACACACGTGCTCGCAAAGGCGTCGCGCTCGATACGATCGCGGCACGCACCAAGGTGAGCGCATCGCTCTTCGTCGCCCTCGAACGCGGCGACGTCTCGCGATGGCCAACCGGCATCTATCGCCGATCGTTCTTCAGGGCTTACGCCGGTGCGATCGGACTGCCGGCCGAGACCGCTCTCGACGAATTCCTTCACCTGTTTCCCGACGAATACGATCCGCGTCAACCGCCCGCGGCACCCGGTGCCGGAGCGATTCGCCTCGCCCTGGCCTCAGCGCCTCCCTATCGTCTGTCGAAGGGGCATCTCAGTGCGGCCTTCCTCGATTTGACGGCGCTCCTGCTTCTCGCGAGCGCGGGGGCTTGGTGGACGGCGTGGAGTCCGGCCATCGTGCTGGCGTCGACGGCGCTGCTCTACCATGTCGTGTCGACCGCCGCGTTGGGATCGAGTCCCGGCGCGTGGTGGCTTCGCAGACGCGCAGAGCGAAAGCGGTTCAAGGGCCTTCGTCTCGCGCGCTGACCTCGAGAATTCCGATGACACAAAAGGCAGGAAGAACCATGCGCGCGTGTGTGGCGCTTCTCGTCGCGATCGGCATCGCGTGCACGGCCATCGCTCAGGAGAAGCCGTTCGAACCGCAAGTCGGTCAGGCCGGCAAGGATGTCGTGTGGGTACCGACGCCGATGGAGACGGTCGAGAAAATGCTCGACCTCGCCGCCGTGACGCCCCAGGACTTCGTCGTCGATCTCGGCTCGGGCGATGGCCGCAACGTCATTGCCGCCGCGAAGCGCGGCGCGCGCGCGCTCGGAGTTGAATACAACCCGGACATGGTGGCTCTGTCGAAACGATCGGCCGCAAGTGCCGGTGTCACCGACCGGGCGCAATTCGTCCAGGGCGACATGTACGAAGCCGACTTCTCGAAGGCCAACGTGCTGGCGCTGTTCCTGCTGCCCAGCAACCTGCTCAAGCTGCGACCGAAGTTCCTCGAGCTCCAACCGGGCTCGCGCATCGTCTCCAACACGTTCTTCATCGAGGAGTGGCCGCCGGATCAGACCGTGACGGTCGAGGGGGACTGCACGAGCTGGTGCACGGCGATTCTCTACATCGTGCCGGCCAAAGTCGAAGGCACGTGGCGCACAGCGCAAGGCACGCTTTCGCTCATGCAGATGTATCAGATGCTGAACGGCACGCTCTCGACCGGCGGGCAGTCGAGTGAAGTCGTCGGCCGGCTCAAGGGCGATCAGATCACACTCAAGGCCGGCACGTGGGATTTCAACGGGCAAGTGAAGGGCAACCGGATCGAGGGAAGCGGTCGAACGGCCGGTGGCGCCCCAGCCGCCTGGTCCGCGACACGCGCGAATTGATGAAGGCGGGTCTGAAGACCCGCCTCTACGATCATCGAGTCGATGATGGCGCGGCGCCGCGCATGATCTGCGCGAAGTAGTTCGTGACGCCATCCGGATCCGACAACCAGATCGTGCGCAGCGTCTGGCTGAAGTTGCCGAGCGGCGTATCGATCTTCACGCTCTGCGCCTTGGCCTTCGCGTCCACGGCCTCGACATCGTTCACCACGTACTGAATGCCGGCGCTGCGTGTGTTGGCGCGCGCCGTCTTGCCGAAGCTCCACACGTTGATCGTCGTTGTGCCGTGTCGGAATGGATACTTCTTCGTGCCGAGCATCGAATCATCGACCGGCGGCAGTTCCTCGAGGCCGACGAACTCGCGATAGAACGCACGGCTCTTCTCGAGATCGGTGACCGTGATGCCGACTTCCATCGACTCATATGTCGACGGCGGTGCGCCGGGCGCGATCACCAGCTCCACCCATTGGTTCTCGGGATCGAGCACCATCGCGATGCGACGCCCGTTGCGCGCCGCCTGAAACTGCGGCGCCGGGTACCCATGCTGCACGAACCGATCGGTGACGGCTTTCTCATCGGGATAGAAGAACGTGAAGACTCGTAGTCCACTGACCTCGCGAACCGCACCCGATGCGTACTCGGTGGCCGCGGGAGTGGCTTGGAGCTTCACCTGTCCGCTGCCGATCTGAAACAGGATCATCTCGCCGCTGCCAAGCTTGATCGACGGCAGCGGTTTCAGCCCGAGCACGTCGCCGTAGAAGCCGACCATCTTCGCGCGGTCCGCCGCAAATCGACGGAACACGTTCATCGACGGTTGCGTGGAGAGCGCCGCAAGCGAGCGCACCGGCGGTGCCTGGGCCGCCGCGTCGAACGAGACCACCGCAACCAGCACACATGCGCAGGCCAATGCTTTCATCGATCTCTCCCGAAAAGGTGTGTGCGCACTTCCGGCGTGAACGGCGCCGGACCGTGCAGACGTGACGCGATGTTAGATTGCCGCCCCATCTTCGATCAACGCCCTCGCATGGGGACTGACTCCGGTCTGTCTTCGGTCTGACCCCATTCCGAAGTCGCTCGTCTGTTGGAGAATCTGAAGGCGATCGACCTTTGTTCTGAACCGATTCAGCACATTTCGTCCCACCCGTTCGTCACGCCCGAGGCGTAAGACCGTAGCACTCAACCACATGGCGCGATTCGCAATGTCGGACACGCGTCTGGCACAGAGCGCGCAATCCTGCGCTGATGTAATGACAGGCCTGAACGCCCCTCGGCACGGCTCGGGACGGGTCCTCGGCGGGTGGCGCCCCGACTTCCGGCTTTCGCAAGTGCTGGCGGGGTTGTCCTATGCCCTCGACCTCACCGAAGGCCAGCGGCCCGGCCACGCGGTTCGTACCTGCAAGATCGGCATGCGCATCGCGCAGGCCATCGGCCTCGACGCGGAGCAGCAGTCGCATCTGTTCTATGCCCTCCTGATGAAGGACCTCGGGTGCTCGAGCAACGCGGCGCGGTTCGCCGCGCTCTTTGGCGCCGACGATCACGACGTCAAGACCGATCTCAAGATCACCAACTGGTCGCAGCCGCTCGAGGCGTTCCGCTTCGCGGCGCGCAACGTCGCTCCCGGCCACTTCTGGCTGCGCCGCACCTGGCAGTTCGTCGCGCTGATGTCGCGCGGGCCGGCCGGCGCTCGCGATGTCGTCGTCACTCGATGCGAACGCGGCGCCGACATTGCCAGGATGCTGTCATTCAGCGATGAGACCGTGCAGGCCATTCGCGCGCTCGATGAGCATTGGGACGGTGCGGGCCAGCCGTACTCGCTCAATCGCGAGCAGATTCCTCTACTGGCACGCATTCTCGGACTGGCGCAGACAGTTGAAGTCTTTGTCTCGAGCTACGGCCTCGACGCCGCATACGACATGGCGTGGTCACGTCGCGGATCGTGGTTCGATCCGGCCATGGTCGATGCGCTCGTCGCCATCCGACACGACCAGCCCTTCTGGGGCGTACTCGCGACCGATGATTCTGCGGCCTCGCTCTCGGACGTGGAGCCGCCCGACCGCGTGCTCGTGGCCAACGACGATCGCCTCGATCGCATCGCTGAGGCATTCGCGCTCGTCATCGACGCCAAGTCACCGTGGACGCATCAGCACTCGCGCGGCGTGGCCGACGTCAGCGTCGCGGTGGCACAGACGATGGGCTATGCAGACGATCACGTTCGCGACGTCCGCCGAGCGGCGCTGCTGCACGACATCGGCAAACTGGGAGTGTCGAGCCTGATTCTCGACAAGCCGGGCCGGCTCACTGACGACGAGTTCGCGGCGATGCGGCGTCATCCAGACGGCACTCGCGAGATCCTGAAGCGCACCGGCTGCTTCAGTCATCTCGCCAACGTCGCCGCGGCGCACCACGAGCGGCTCGACGGATCGGGCTATCCGCTCGGCCTCGCCAAGAGCGAGCTGTCGCTGCTGTCGCGCGTGCTCTGTGTGTCGGACATCTGCGACGCGCTGCGAGCGTCGCGACCCTATCGGCAAGGCCTGTCGATCGAACGAGTGCTCGAGATCATGCGCCGTGATGTCAGTACCGCCATCGATCCACTGTGTTTCGAAGCGCTCGACACGGTCCTCAAGCGCAGCACCCTCGCACAGGCCGGCGAGGCGCCCGCTGCTCGATACGTGCCTGCACTCTCAGAGGACTACTGTCAGGCGGCGTGATCAACTCAAATCTCAAGACTCAAAACTCAAAAACTGACTGGGTGGGATTTTGAGTTTTTACTTTTGAGTTTTGAGTTTCGAATAGCCGTCGCACGCGCGAACCGGCAAGGACGGATACTTCGGAAAGCGCGCGTCGTTCGCCGATAGCCGACACAGATAAAACGTCGATTGTCGCGCGCTGGTCACGACCTGCACGTGCGCACAGGACTCACACAGGCCAACGTCGCGTCGATTGGAGGGAATGTCGGGCCTCACCGCGTGCGAAGCGGCTCGAGCGTTCCCTGATACGGGATCACTTCACCAGCGTTCACCGTCGTCTCGAAGACTTCGGTTCGATATCCCGGCATTCGGATTTCGATGTAGTGCTGGCCGGGCGCCAGCACCAGCGGCGGACGTGTCGCCGAAAAGCTGTCGACAGTTCCCACGAAGACGCCTTCCACCGACACCTGTGCGTCACCAGGAAACACATCGAAGCTCACGCCGCCGCATGGCGTGGATGCGTTCGGATCGACTCCGCAGTCGAGCGGAGTGTTCATCGCAGCAGCGGGCGATACTCCTCCCACAGGCGAGTTCGAGTAGGTGTTGCGCGGCACCGCCGACATCGACGGCGACGCCGTCGGCGCGGGATAGGGAGTCGGATCGTAAATGAACGGGTATGCGTACGGATACGGGTACGCGACCGGATAACCGACGAGCAGATTGGCTCCGATGTTGAGTCGTGGAGAGAAGGCGTAATACGACCGACGGCCGCGACCGCTGTAGGTGGTGATCGGCTGACGGTAAGTCGCTTGCGGATACACCGACTGCTGCGGGCGGCTGATGACGTCGGGAAGTACGGGCCGCGGGACTTCAGGCCGTGGACTCACCGATGGCCGCGGGGCGGCGGGGCGAACGACAACTGGTCGAACCTGAACGTCGCGAACAGTGACCTCGCGAACAGGCAGGGCGCCCTGAACCTCGGTGACGACCACCGCGCCGTCCCGACCGTGACGATGGCCGTGGTCGTCGGCGAGAGATGGGATAGCCGCACTGAGGGCCAGCAGCGTCGTGAGAGAGCTGAACAAGAGCCGGCCCTGCATGTGTCCTCCTGCACCCTCGGCACACGTCCAACCGCGGCGGAATGTCACCGGCGGTGAACACGTCTTGCCGAATTATGCAGGTAGGAGCAACTCTTCTGCCAGCGGGATGAGGTTCTCTGGTGGGCGGCGCGCAGGTGCACCTAAGCACCTGCGCGCCGCTCACCCGGGAACCTAGTAGTAGAGCGTCACGGTGTTCGAGCAGGCGGTGCTGCGCGTATCGCACACCTTGTAGGTGTAGCTGCCCGAACTGCGCAAGCTGTCCGTGAACGAACCGTCGTTGGAGGTCCTCGAGATCCGCACGCCGTTGCGATAGACGTTGACGTAGCTCCAGGGCGCCGTCGTCCAAGAGAGCTGTGCGTATCTCCGCCACTTGGCGGGCGCAAGCTGACCGCTGAGCACCACAGACGACGGGGTCGGCGGCGGCGGTGGCGGCGGTGGCGGAGCAATCGTGTACGTCACCGACAGTGTGTCGATCCCGACGTTGCCTGCCGCATCACGCGCGCTGACGGTGATCAGGTTCGTGCCGCCCAGCAGCGCGATTGCCCCAGAGCTCCAGCTCGTGGTGCCGGCGGCCGTACCAGACCCGCCGAGACTGTTGGTCCACGTCACCTGCGTCACGCCGACGTTGTCCGAGCTCGTGCCGCCGACCGTGATCGACGACCCGCTGCTCGTGTACGAGCTGACCGATGTCGGCGACGTAATGCTGATGAGTGGAAGCGTCGTATCAGGTGGAGGCTGCGTCGGCGCCGTGGCCATCGTCCACGTGAACGTCTGGGCCGATGACGAGAGCACGCCGTCGGACACTCTCGCGGTGACCGAGAACGTCCCCGCCGTCGTCCCGGCACCGGAGATGAATCCGGTGCTCGCCATCAGCGAGATGCCAGCCGGCAGGCCGCTCGCGGTGTAGCTCACCGGCTGACCGTCGGGATCGCTGCCTTGAAGCTGCAGCGAGAGCGACTGGCCAACCGTCGACGACTGATTACCCGGATTGGTCAGCACCGGATACCGGTTGCTGTATCCGCATACCTCGCTCGACTTCGGCGATTCTCCTGCCGACGTGTACGCCGCGACCGAGAAGCAGTAACGCTGCCCGCCGGTCGCGGAGCTGTAGGTGAATGCGGTGGCGCCGCCGACGTCGAAACGGGAGGTGTAGGTGCCCGATTGCACGCCAACGTAGACCGCATATCCGGACACCGTATCGGCGTTCGGATCCCAGGCCAAGTTGAGAGAGTCCGCACACGCGGGCCGGGCAGCGAAGAGCCCGATCGCGAAGACGGAGATACACCGCACACAACGAAACATTCCTGCGGTCATAGCTGATTTGGTGGGAGCGCCTGGGAGGTAGCGAGTCCCGATATTGACGAAGTGCAAGATCGCGACCGCGACGCTCTGTGAGCACTTAGGGGATTTTGCGGGAAGTTCTAAGGGAATCCTCCGCACCAGACTTGAGAGCCGCGGAGGATTTTGTAATCCGCGTGACAATCGTGAGCGCGCGCGAGTTACGGAGTGGGTACGAGACTCACTTGAATGCGCTTGAGGAACTTCACCGGCGAGCCGTCGATCGTCGCCGGCTGAAACTGCCACGTGCGTGCCGCCGACGTCGCAAGCCGATCGTACTGCGGGTTCACCGACACACGCATGGTCGCTGATTCAACCGCACCGGTGTTGTCGATCACGAGTTCGAGCACACCTGTCTTCGCCGCGCTGACCCGACCCGGGAAGGCCGGGATCTGCTGCTTCACTGCAATCGGCGGCACCACGTTGCGATCCTCGACGCTATACAGCTTCGGCGCCTGCGCGACGGACGGCGTCGGCACCGGTGCTTCGGCCACCTTCGTCGGCGGCGGGACCGGCGGTGGCAACGACTTCACACTGAGCTCGTAGAATCCCACCGCTAGCGTCTTGAGATCGGCGAGCGGCGACTGCGAGGCGGCAGCAGCGATGTCCGGATCGGACAAACCCTCTAGCATCTCTTTGAATCCCACCGATGCCACCGCGAAATCCTTTTGATCGTAGGCGGCCTTCGACTCGGCGTATTTCTGCTGCAGAATCGCCGGCAGCAGACGCTTGCGTGTGTCGGCGATTGCGGTTCGCATCCGTGGAGGAATCTCCTCCACATTCGGCCGGAACAACGGATCCTGCGAGACCAGCGTTTCGATGGCCCGGTCCGCTTCGGCGCGGCGATTGGTCGCCAACAGGCACAGCGTTCTGTAGAGCGCGACGGTGCGACGTTCCTCGCGCGTCGAGCTGCTCGTCATCAGTCCATTGAGCATCGTCAACGCACTGTCGTATTCAGCCGACGCGTACAACTGGCGGGCATTCTCGAGCGATTCCTGCGCCTGAACGCGTGGCGCCAGGAGGAGCACACACACAACGGCTGCGATGACGATGGGGGTCTTCGTCCGCATGGTTACTTCTTCCTCATGTCGACATAGACCTTGGCCGGCGTGCCGAGGGTCACGGTCGTGACGACACGCTTCTCACCAAGCTCGGGATGACGGAACACCACTTCGTGCGGACCAATGGACAGCGACACGCTGCCGATCGGAGTCTCGCCAATGCGTTCACCGTCGACCCACGCCTCGGCCCAGGGCACCGCATTCAGTGCCACCGCCGCCTTCGGCATATCGAGCTTTACCGTCGCCACGCCACCTGGCGCCACGTTCACGACCTTGGTGGCCTTGTAGCCGAGCGCTTCGTTCACGATCTCGAGATCGTGACGGCCCACTGAAACCATGATGCGGTCGGTCTGACTGCTGCCGAGCAGACGCTGGTTCTCATAGAGCTGCACGTCGACGGGGGCGTTTACTGCAATCCATCCCGACACCGGCGCGCCCTTTGGCGCGCTGAGCGGAACGACGAGCGAGGCGGTGACGCCTGCTTCGATGTTCACCCGCTGCGTGACCGCTCCGAGATCGTTTTCGAGAACGACCGTGTGCTGGCCCGGCGTGAGGCCTTCGGCGGTCAGCGGGCTCTTGCCAATGGGTCGACCATCAATCGACACCTGCGCACCACCGGGCTCGGTGCGAATCTGCAGCTCGCCCAGCGCCGACGACGAGGTATGCGGCAGCTCGATGAACTGCGACATCTGTGCGCCGGGAGTAATCGTGATCGGGACCGATCGGACGTCGCCCTCGGTGACGAGTTCGAGCACGTGCTTGCCGGCCGCGAGCGGCAGACTGAGCGGCGTGACGCCACGCTGCTTGCCGTCGATCACCACCGACACACCGGCGGGATTGGTCTGCACCGCGAGCGTTCCGGTTGTTGCAACCGCCTCGGCTGGCATCAGGAACTTGCGCGCTGCGAGAGTGGCACCAGAGGTCAGCGCGATGAGCACGACCGCCGCAGCGATCAATCGACCGCGAGGTATTCCTGTGCTCTTGTCCATATCGCTTTCGACCTCCTCTAACGGATTGTCAATCGGGGTCTGCTCCTCCTCTTGCGGTGGCAGCGATGTGGCCGCGGAAAGGGGGGGATCAGATTTGGCTGGTGCAACAAAACGTGGCGGTAGAAATGGCGCATCGACGGTGGCCGCCGCCGTCGCAGCCGGGCGAGGCTGAGCGGCGACAGGCGTCTGCACGGATGCAAACGCAGACGCAATCATGGGCGCCGACCCTGGACTTGATGCCGATGCTGGGGCCGCAGCCGTCGTCGTTGCCGGTGCAGCCGTCACAGGAGCAACGGGAGTCGGCGTTGGACGGGCGACCGGCGTCGGCTTCGCGACGATCGGTGCGCTCGTCGTTGCGGCCGCCTTGATCGGATCGCTCGGGACACTGGTCTGATAGCGCTTGAGGAACGCCTCGAGTGCCGCGACTTCACCAAGGGGATCGCTGTAGTGCAGCACGCGATCGAGCTCGGCCCACGCCTCCACTGCCGACGCGAACGGATTGCGAGGATCGAGCTGCAGCGCGCGCGACAACCACTCGCGCAGGGCGATCGGCAGCGGCTCCATGCTGCCGTTGGCGGCAAGGGCCCACGTTCCGCCGACCATCTCGCCCAGCCGTGTCGGGTACTCATCGACGGCGATCGACCTGCCGATCAGCAGCGCAAGGGCAACCGCGCCAACCTGCGACACATCGGTACGTCGATCGAACTGCGGCCCCGTGCCGGTTCGCGGCATCGCGACACGGAGCTCCTTCCAGTACTGCTCGTACGGATAATGCAGCTGTTCGACGGCGGCGCCGAGCACGTGCTCGACGAGGACGAGTCGCGCATTCGGTGTGACCACGATGCGCTCGGGTGCGATCGCGCCGTGCCACATGTCCGGCGCTTTCTTGTGCAGCAACGCGACGGCGCTGACCAACTGGCGAATGAGGCACAGCGCGACGTTGGTTTCAATCGGCAGCAGTCGGCTCTCGGCCTGCCCGAGGATCTCGGAGAGGCGAATACCCGACACCTGATCGGAGAGCAGCGCGAGCGTCGCTCCGCCTTTGCCCAGCCGCTCCACGGCGCGGATGCGGGCGAAGTGTTCGGATTGGAAGCTGGCGAGCTTGGCGACGCGATCGCGGAGGGCGAACTCGAACGACCAGACCGAGGTCAAATCCTCGCGAAACGCCAGCACCTCGAGGGGCTCGTGAGCCACACTGAGCGCATGCCGGCGCTGTCCGAAGCCATCTTCGAATGTGACCGGGTTCGACGCCGGTGTGCGTGCAACTGCAGAGTCCATGACACGAGCGCTAACGGCGCAAACCGTGCCATCTTCGTGCCTGGCGGCTGGAAAGCGGTTGGCACGCGCGGATCCGCGGAAAGTGGCGCAATTCGGCCACATTCCGCGCAGGCGTGCCTGGGGGCTCGATTACGGGATGGCGTGATCCAATTACAGGATCGTCGCTCGGCTACAAAATCCGTCGCCTGACGGATCGCTACGCAGGCCGCACATTCACATTCAGTCCACCATCGAGAATGATCTTCGCGCCGTTGAAGTACCGGGCCCGGTCGGAGGCGACAAACACCACCGTGTCCGCCACTTCGTCCATGGTCGCCCATCGGCCGGCCAGGATCCCCATGCGCTTGCAGAAGCTGGCCACGAATTCCTCTTTGGTGATGTTCTGCTGCTTGGCCATGTTCTCGGCCCAGCCATCTCGCCCTTCAGTACCCACCAGTCCCGGCACCACGGTGTTGACGGTGATCTTCTGGTTGGCAAGATCGTGCGCGAGATAGCCGGTCGCCTGATTCATGGCCGCATTGTTGAGGGCGTGCGTGAGCGCGGGCGCCCAGACGATCGTCGACGCGGTACCGCTGATGTTGATGATTCGTCCCGAGCCATCGTTCGGGATCAGTGGAAGGAACGCTCGCGTGACTCGAAGCGCACCGAGAATCTTGTTATCGAGATCGGAAATCCAGTCGGCGTCGGGCCACAGAATCTGACGGTCCATGCGGCGCATCGGACCGCCGGCGTTGTTGACGACGATGTTGATCGTGCCGAAGGTTTCCTTCGCCGCAGCGGCGCTGGCGTCGACCTGATCGGCCTTGGTGATGTCGGTGCTGACGGCCAGCACCTTCACGCCGGTGCCTTGTCGGATGCTGTCCGCAGTCTGGTCGAGCTGCTCTTTGCCGCGTGCGAGCAACACAAGATTGACGCCCTCGGCGGCCAACCCTTTCGCGATCGCGCGTCCGATCCCTTTGCTGCCGCCCGTGATGACTGCCGTCCGACCCTTGAGCCCGAGTTCCATCGACACGATGTGCGTCTCCCTTCGTCAGTGGGCCCACATCTTACTGCCGCCGCAGCGCCGGGCCTATACTGGACCGTTCAACGCGAGGGAGGATCGTCTCAATGGCCGAACAGACTTACGCGACACACCGGAAAACGGTGCTCGGCTACCACGTGGTGCTGTCGCTTCTGCTGCTGGCAACCGTCATCGGCGCGTGCATCAACCTTCTGAAATCGATCGGCACGTCCGGCCTCTACAGCGCGTCCTTGATTCTGGCGCTCACAGTCGTGTCGATGTTCCTGTACGTGTTCTGCCGCACGTTTGCGCTGAAGGCGCAGGACCGCGCAATCCGCGCCGAAGAACAGCTGCGGCATTACGTGCTGACCGGTAAGCTGCTCGACAGCCGTCTTTCGGTCAAGCAGATCGTCGGGCTGCGCTTTGCGTCCGACAGCGAGTTTGTTGCGCTCGCCAGGCGTGCAGCCGACGACAGCCTGTCGCCAGAGGCGATCAAGAAGGCGGTGACGTCGTGGCGGCCCGACACCTATCGCGCGTGAACGACGCGCGGGTATCGCGCCGAATCCGAGCCGTCCTCGGCCGGCACGGTTTCAAGAATCGACTCCAGACGCGTGACCGTCAGCGTCTGGCGGTTGCGTCCTTTGACGTTCATCAGCTTGAGCCCGCCCCCCTTGTGCTGAGCCGACACATAGGCTTGCACGATGCGGCCGAGTCCACAGCTGTCGATGTGAGGCACGTGGGCAAGGTCGAGAATGAGATTCATACGTCCGGCAGCGAATTGACGCCGGACGGCTTCCTGCAGATCGGCCTCGGTATCGGCCGTCAGCTCGCCGCGAGGCTCGAGGATCACGAACTCCGATCGAACGTGTTCAATGACGAGCACAGCAAACGTCCCCCTGTTTTCTTTAACGACGGGAGCAGCCAAAAACGAACGCCGGTGCACACTCGCACGATCCGGGCCACAATAGTGGGGCTCATCCGTGGCTGACCTGCAGAGTCTTCCGATTACCTCGATGGGCGCCGCCATCCTTGGTGCCCTCGCCGTGCTCGCCTGGCGCCTTCACGAATCGCGGCGGGCGGTGTCGATCAAGAGCCTGGTCATCCCGCCGCTCGGCATGAGCACCGGCTTCTCGATGTTCGCGGTACCAGCCTTCCGAATTCCCTGGATTTGGGGGGTCGGCGCGTTCGTCATCGGCGCCGCGGTATTTGCCTATCCGCTGGTCTCGCGACCGCAGCTGACGCGCGAGGGCGATCGCGTGATGATGCGTCGTCCGAAGTGGTTCATCGTCGTGCTGCTAGCCCTTGCCGCCGTACGCCTTGGGCTGCGCGAGTACGTGAGCGCGATCATCTCGGTGCAGCAGACGGCCGGACTGTTCTTCGTGCTCGCCTTCGGCATGATCGTGCGCTGGCGCGCGCAGCTGCTCGTCGAATACCAGCGCCTTCTTCGAAGCGGTTCGGCCTCCTGAGCCCACGATCATGAAGTGGGGAGCACGTTTCACACGGCGAGAATTCGGCGCGCTGACCGCTGGCGCCATGCTCGCCCGCGCCACACCGCTCGATGCGCAGGGGTCGGTGCGCAACGCGCAGGCCGCCGCGGAGCCTGCCGTACGTAGAGGCGGGTCTTCAGACCCGCCGTCGGTACTCGCCATCGCCGAATGGAGCTACTACTGGTACGGCATCGAGCGCGTGCTGATGGCACGCGGCACGCTCCTCAACGGGACGCAGCTCTACGTCGAGCATTGGATTCCGTCGCAGGTGCAGCACCCCTATCCCGTGGTCCTGATTCACGGCGGATACGGACAGGGCTCGGACTGGCTGAGCACACCAGACGGCCGGCGCGGCTGGGTATCGCTGTTCCTCGAACAGGGCTACAAGGTGTACGTCGTCGATCGGCCTGGTCAGGGGCGTAATCCTCATCATCCGTGGGTCCACGGCCTGTACGACGCGCAGGCGCCGACGTTCGAACGAGTTGCGCAGTCGATCGGGGTGACCAACGCCGCCCACACGCAGTGGCCCGGACCGGGCACCGCGGCCGATCCCGCAATCGCGCAAGTGGCCGCGGCGTGGGGACAGCCGATGGCCAACAACGAGATCACGCAGAACCTGTGGCGATCGCGCGGCGCACTGCTGCTCGAAGACATCGGACCGTCGATCCTCGTCACCCATGGCGACGGCGCGACGTTCGCGTGGGGCACGGCGCAGGCGCGCCCCGCACTCGTGAAGGGCATCGTCGCGATCGAACAGCCGCCGCAGTCGCTGCAGGGGCAGCGCCTCGCCGATCTGCGCTCGATTCCGATCGCCATCGTCACCGCTGACGCGTCGACAGCACACGATCCGAAGGCGGTCGACCTCTTGCGTCAAGCCGGATGCGCCGTCGACTCGATCGCGCTTGCGAGCCGCGGCATCCGCGGCAACGGCTCGATGGTGATGATGGAGAGGAACAACCGCGAGGCGCTGCAGCCGATCCTGGAGTGGCTGCGCGACGCGGTCGAGGACGTACGTAGGGGCCGCCTTCAGGCGGCCCAGAACCAGGCGGCCCAGAACCAGGCGGCCCAAGATCAGCCGCGCGAGGCACCTCGCGCCGCACGCGACGTCGAGATCGCGCGCAACACCGAATCGATGGCGCTGCGCCTGGCCGATCAAGGCGGCTTCTTCGTCGGCGTCACACGGAAGGAGATGCCGTACGGCACGATCCCGCAGGGGCAGATGTTCGTGCAGTACATGATCCCCGCCCAACAGCGTTACCCCTATCCGATCGTGATGGTGCATGGCGGCGGCGGGCAAGGCACGCACATGATGGGCCTCGGCAAACGCCCGGGATGGGTGCATTTCTTCGTGCAGGCTGGCTACGCGGTGTATTGGCTCGATCGTCCGAGCTACGGTCGATCGCCGTACCATCCCGATGCGCTCGGACCCAGTCATCTTCCGAACGTGCCGCCGTACGAACCGCTGCTCGAGGCCACCAACGTATTCAAGACCGGTCAGTGGCCTGGCCCCGGCGGAATGGACGATCAGTTCATCAATCAATTCATGGCGTGCGAGTCGGGAAACACGTCAGACGAAGCGTTCCACAGCGACCTCGTGTGGCCCGGCGGCGTAGAGCTCGTCGATCGCATCGGCCCCTGCATTCTGCACGGCCATGCGTTCGGCGGCTTCTTCTCATGGGGCGTGGCCGATCGCCGCCCGGCGCTGGTCAAGGGCATCGTGTGCATGGAGATCAACGGCAACCCGTTCGAGCGTCAGCTGCGTTGGGGACTGACGGCGAGTCCGATGACCTACGACCCGCCTGTCACCGATATCAAGCAGTTCGCGCTCGTAGACCGCATTCCCCCACCGGATTCGCCGCGGCCGATCGCGTCGCCCTACAAGCTGCAGACGGAGCCGGCGCGGAAGTGGAAGAACCTGCAGGGCATTCCGATCGCCTGGCTCACCAGCGAGTTCGGCGCCGGCGGATCGCCCGTCGCAAACGTCGAGTTCCTCAAGCAAGTCGGCTGCACGGTCGAGATGCTGCGTCTGCGCGACTACGGGATGACCGGCAACGGGAACCTGATGCTGATGGAGAGGAACAACCACGAGGTGTTCGCGGTGCTGCGCGAGTGGCTGGATAGGAACGTCGCGGCGCCGCGGGCGACTCCGTAGGTCAAAGGTCAAACGTCAAAGGTCAAAGGGTAGGGCCAAAGGTCTAGGTCTAGGTTTAGGTCTCAGGACCATCGGCGTCGCTCTCGCCGTCTCGTTCCTTCCTCAGGTTCTCTTTCGAGGTAATCACGCACTAGTACCCACTACCTCGCCTTTGCCCTTTGACCTTTGCCGTAGGCGCACGGCTGCGCCTCAGTGGGCCGCGACGCCCATTGTGCCGAAATAACAGACCGAGCGTGGCGGGCCGTGGCCAGAACCGGCGATACTAAAGCTCTGCGACGTCAGGACACATCGTCATAGCCAGCACAACAAGAACGCGATCTGCACGATGCCTCAGCAATCCTTGCGAAACGTCTCTCAGGCTGCACCAGTTGTCGCGCCGCCACGTCCCGTGGCGAAGACTGTTGGCAAGCTCGATGTCATCGGGTCGCTTCGTCAGCCGAAAGTCGCCGTGATGCTGACGTTGGGCTTCTCGTCCGGCCTTCCATTCTTGCTGACCGGAGCCACCCTTGGCTATTGGCTTCGTGACGAGGGCACGGCACTCGGCGCCATCGGTTTCCTGTCGTGGGTAGGGCTCGCGTACTCATTCAAGTTTCTGTGGGCACCACTCGTCGATCGGCTCGACGCCCCACTGTTTGGGCGGCGATTCGGACGACGACGAGGATGGATGATCATCGCCCAGCTGGTCGTGGCCATTGGACTCGTTGGGCTCTCGTTGATCGGCTTGCGGGGTGGGCTGGGCACGCTTGGCGCAATCGCACTGGTCGTCGCGTTTGCGTCTTCGACGCAGGACATCGTGGTCGATGCGTGGCGTATCGAAGCGGCCGCAAACTCGGACGAGATGGGCTTGTTGTCGTCCGCGTATCAACTTGGCTATCGGGCGGCAATGCTGGTCACCGACTCGTTGATCCTCATCGCCGCAAACCATTTCGGGTGGCAGATCTCGTACGGGGCCATGGCCGTTCTGATGAGCGTTGGACTGTGCGCCAGTGTCTTCGCGATCGAGCCCGAGCGAGCGGCCGCAGTGTCGACCGCCAAAAGCCAAACCTCGCCGCTCTGGAGCTTTCGCGGTTTCGGCGATGCGGTGGTCGGCCCGTTCGTGGAATTCTTCCGCGTCTACGGCTGGCTGGCGCTGCTGATCCTCGCGATGATCAGCTTCTACCGGCTGCCCGAGTTCATGATGGGCCCGATGGCCAATCCCTACTATCACGATCTCGGGTTTTCAAAGGACGTCGTTGGAACGGTACGCGCCTCGCTCGGCCTTACCGGCGCGCTGCTCGGCATCGCCGCGGGCGGTGTCAGTGCGTTACGGTTCGGTTACATGCGAACGTTGATCATCGGCATCACTCTGCAGAGCACGGTAGTGGCTGTCTTTGCCGTTCTCGCCTATCGAGGCCCGGACGTTCGCCTCTTCGGCGCGATTATGGCGTTCGATAACTTCGGTGTCAGCTTCGCCGCGGTCGCACTGGTGACCTACATGTCCAGCCTGACCAGCCTCGGCTACACCGCTACGCAATACGCCCTTCTTAGCTCCGCCTACACGTACGTCGGTAAGATCTCCAAAGGGTTCTCAGGCGTGATGGTCGAACAGTTCGCTTCCGGCCGGACGCTCCTTGAAGGGTATGCCATCTTCTTCATCGTCGCCGGATCCTTGGGAATTCCCGCCTTTGTTCTGTGCTTGTTCCTGGCAAGGGCAATACGCCGGAGAACCGCCGTCGCGTAGAGATCCCCTTCGTGATCTTCGTGTGCTTCGTGGCTGAATCCATCGTGCTTCGTGGCTAATCCATCGTGTGCTTTGTGGCTAGATCCGTCGTGTGCTTTGTGGCATAGATCTTCGTGATCGTCGTGGCTCGAGGGCTCTGTCATGAGAACACCTGCTCGCGTGTGGATTTGCTCGGCCGTCGTCGCGGCCGCCGTACTGGTTCACATTCTCGCGACCGCGCAAACGCGCCCGGCCGCTCCGTCCTATTCACCGCCGAAGACACCGTGGGGACATCCCGACATCTCCGGCATCTACACCAACAAGGACGAGACGAATACGCCGCTCGAGCGGCCCGAGCAGTTCAAGGGTCGAAGCGCCGAGGACTTCAGCGCCGCCGATCTCGACACGCTCACCAGGGAACGGCAAGCGGCCGCCGCGAAGATCGCCGGCGGCATCGGCGGTGCTGAAACCGGCGCCGGGCCGACGCACTGGTACGAGCATCTGAAGGGCACCAGCAGTCGCGCGTGGCTCATCGTCGATCCCCCCGACGGCAAGCTGCCGGCGATGACGCCGCAGGGGCAGAAGCGCGAGGCCGCATATGCGGCGCTCAACGACGCGAGGAACGGCGAAGGCCGCGCCGATTCATGGCTCGATCGCAGCCTGTACGATCGCTGCATCACGCGTGGGCTGCCGGGGTCGATGATGCCGGCGATCTACGGCAACTCGTATCAGATTCTGCAGTCGCCCGACTCGGTGGCCATCCGCTACGAGATGATTCACGAGACGCGCGTCATCCCGCTCGACGCACGTCCGCACGTGAGCCAAGGGATTCGCGAATACCTCGGCGACGCACGCGCGCACTGGGACGGCAACACCCTCGTTGTCGAAACCACGAACTTCACCAACAAGACGCACATGGGCTACAACAACCGTTACAACAGCGAGAAGTACAAGCTGACGGAGCGCTTCACGCCCATCGCGCCGAACAAGCTGCAGTGGCAGGTCACCATCGACGATCCCGACACGTGGACCAGGCCGTGGACGTTCACGATGCCGCTCATGAAGGACGACAGCCAGCAGGTGTTCGAGTACGGATGTCACGAAGGCAACCTCGGCCTCGAGCATATTTTGTCAGCCGCGCGCGCCGAAGAACGGCGCAAGTAACAAACCGAATCACATGGCGAGCCGTCTTACGCTTTCAACGGAGGTGCGTATGCGCAGGGCGCTGTTCACGATCTCTGGCCTGGTCCTCTGTGTCGCGACGCTTGGGGTACACGCACAACAGCAGCTCCAGCTGTTTGCACGCATCGTCGATGGCAAAGGCGCGCCGGTGGCTACGCTCGAACCGGGCGACGTGACGATCAAAGAGAACAACGTCGACCTCAAAGTCGTGAAGATCGATCCGATCAACTGGCCGATGAAGGTGCAGGTGCTCGTCGACAACGGCGTCGGGCTGGGTAACGACAACTTGACGCACATCCGCAACGGCGTGCGCGGTTTGATCGAAGCGTTGCCGGAGGGGACGGACGTGACGCTCGTCACAACCGCACCGCAGCCGCGTATCGTCGTGCGTGCCACCACCGATCGCGCCGCTCAGCTCAAGGGCGTGGATCTGATCGCGCCGGACGGCGGCAGCGGTCGTTTCGTCGAGTCACTGAGTGAGGCGATGCAGCGAGTCGAGAAAGACAAGGCCGAGTTCTTCCCGGTGATCGTTTCCGCAGGCACGGTGGTCGGCGACACCGGCAACGAAATCGAGAACGCGTACAAGCAGCTGATGCAGCGACTGCAAAAGCGGCCGGCGACGATGCACGTCGTGATGTTCTCGAAGAACACAGCGCAATCGAGCGGCGGCGTCCAGGCCGAGGTCGGTTTGCAGGTCACAAAGGCCTCCGGCGGGCGATACGAGGCGATCGCGGTGGCCTCGCGTCTCGGGACCCTGCTGCCCGAGATCGGCGCGCAGGTCGCCAAGAGCCAGGAGAACCAGAGCCATCAGTTTCGGATCACGATCGCGCGGAGCTCATCAGGCAACGTCGGACAGCTCTCGATCGGCACGCGGAGCGGCCTCTCCGCGACGTCCCTCTCGATAGACGGGCGTATTCCGTAAGCTCGGTAAGTCCCTCGCAAGGGAGACAGAGGTCGTTCTGCCGCGGACTCTTTGCCTTCCGGCTTTCGCCGTCACACGTAGGATTCACTAGGAAATTCTGGCCGTGCTCTTGCTCGACGGCGCGCATGGCCTCACGACGTCTCGATCGACCAAGCACCCGTTCTGAAGTCTTCATTGGCCGGTCGCTCGCCATCTGCGCCCACCCCGTGGCCGCATGGCGGACGACCGTCCGGTCGATACGGCTGGTGCTGCTGGCCGGCTACTTCGCCGCTGCCTATGTCGCCGCGTTCGCGCTGATGGCATTGATCGGGTAACGCCGAAGCGTCACCAGGTCGCCAACCTGCTCGCGTGAGGTGAATCCGGCGTTCGCGACTGCGGCGCTCAACGCCGCGGTACATGCCGGCCGGTGTCGATCGTGGAGCTCGATCATCATCACCCCCACGCGATCGATCCACGACGGTGCGGTTTCCAGTACATCGACCTCGGCGCCTTCCACGTCCATCTTCAACAGATCGATCGTCGGCATGTTGAACTGCCGCATCAGGTCGAGCACGCCGAACGTCGGGATGCCAGTCGATGATGCGTGCACACGAAAGCTCCACGTGGCAGCCGCGGGATTGCTGATGGCGACCGTCGAGGCATCGGACCAGAGCCCGGCCTGGAGGACGTGCACGTTGGGACAACCGCTCGTGTTGCGCGACGCGAGCGCCGCGTTTCGCTCTTCTACTTCGAGACAGTAGATGCTCGCGCTCGGAAACCTGCTCGCGAACACGCGCGCGGTGAGACCGATGTGCGCGCCGGCGTCGACGATGAATTTCGGTGCGGGATCGAGATCGATGCGATACGTGTCGCGCACCATCACTTCGTCGTACACGTCGAGGTCCGCGGTGCCCGGCCGCACCGCAACGTAGCCGTACTTCGAGGGAACGTAGGCGGCATTATCGAAGCGTACCAGCAGACCGAGCGTGCTCCGCACGGCGATCGCGATCCCGAAGCGGTCCTTGGCCCACAGGACATACGCACGAGTCCGATAGACGAAGGCGAGACACGCGATCACCGGGCCGGATAGAATTCCCCACACGATGATCGCGTTGTCATCGAAGGCCTGGGTAGCCCAATCGATGACGACCGACGACAGTTGGTCACTCATCTGCATTGCCGCACGATCAGAGGCGACCGCGATTCTAGGGGCGGATGTTCCGAAGATGCACTACAGGATGAACCCGATCATTGCGGCAGTAGAAGCCCGGTGAATCCGGCAGACTGGTCGCCACCATCTGCGTCCACCTGTGGCGGCGTCGCGGACGACGGTCGATACGCCTGGTGCTGCTGGCCGGCTACTTCGCCGCTGCCTATGTCGCCGCGTTCGCGCTGATGGCATTGATCGGGTAACGCCGAAGCGTCACCAGATCCCCGACCTGCTCGCGTGAGATGAAGCCGGCGTTCGCGACTGCGGCTTCCAGCGCCGCGGTACATGCCGGCCGGTGGCGATCGTGGAGCTCGATCATCATCACGCCCACGCGATCGATCCACGCCGGCGCGGTTTCCAGCACATCGACCTCGGCGCCTTCCACGTCCATCTTCAACAGATCGATCGTCGGCATGTTGAACTGCCGCATCAGGTCGAGCACGCCGAACGCCGGGATCCCAGTCGACGAGGCATGTACGCGAAAGCTCCACGTGGCAGCCGCAGGATTGCTGATCGCGACCGTCGAGGCATCGGACCAGAGCCCGGCCTGGAGGACGTGCACGTTGGGACAACCGCTCGTGTTGCGCGACGC
>Ga0075425_100000389_pt1 | contig 40585 bp, 29 predicted proteins | sample SoiMethybrSBSTD4_FD_75300 | JGI IMG/M metagenome (GOLD analysis project Ga0075425, IMG submission 75300) | Bulk soil microbial communities from a Populus tree surrounding site in Tennessee, USA - Soil MetaG P. TD hybrid SBSTD4 | ecosystem: Environmental > Terrestrial > Soil > Tree plantation... | reverse complement strand
CCCTACGGTCCACCACTACGTTCTCCGTAGGTCACACGCGCCGCTACACAAATGCATGTGGCGCGACGAAAAAGGAGACCGTCACCGAGGCGCTCGAGGAGTACATTCGCCGCCGCAAGCAGGCGCGCACGACCGAGTTGTTCGGTTCGATCGACTTCGAGCCGGCCTACAATCACAAGAAACAGCGTCGGCGCAAGTGAAGGTGCTCGTCGACACGCCGATCTGGGCGGCGGCATTTCGGCGCCGCGCCGTCCCGACGCACCGCCGGTTTCGACCCTCCGGCAACTGATCGAGGATGGACGGGCGGCGCTGGTGGGTCCGATCCGGCAGGAGCTTCTGTCGGGTATTCGCGACCAGGGACAATTCGAACGCCTGAAGGACCGGCTCTCGGCATTTCCCGACGAACGCATCGAGCGCCAGGACTACGAGCGGGCCGCCAAATACTTCAACGTGTGCCGGGGCCGCGGGATCCAAGGGTCGAACACCGATTCCTGCTGTGCGCCGTGGCGCGTCGGCATGCGATGCCGATCTTCACTGCCGACGGTGATTTTGCGCGCTACGCGAAAATCGTGGACGTTCCGTTGTTCGCGCGCTGACGTCCGACCGCCGCATATAATCCGCGCGTGCGCACCTGCGGATTGCTGATCGTCTGCGGCTGCCTTGCCGCGATCGCCCTTATCGACGCGCGGCCGCAGCCGAGCGCTCAATCGCACGCTGATCCCACGTTCGAAGCGCTGGCGACGCTGGTCACGGCGAAGATGCAGGAATACCGGATTCCCGGCGTCGCGCTCGGCGTCCTCCGCGACGGGCAGACGACGATCCGCGGCTTCGGCGTCAGGAACGTCAACGATCCGCAGCCGGTAACCAGCAACACGGTGTTCCCGCTCGCCTCGATTTCCAAGACTGTGACGACGACCGCGGTGATGCGACTGGTGGAGCAGGGCAAGATCGACTTACACGCGCCGGTGCGCAAGTATCTGCCCGATTTCCGCGTCGCCGACGAGGCCGCGAGCCGCGAGGTGACGATCTGGCATCTCGTCACGCACACCAGCGGATGGGAAGGGCAGCTGAGTGCCACCGACAAAGGCGACGAGACGCTCGCGCGCTTCGTCGCCGGCCTGTCGACGGATATGCAGCTGGCGCCGCCGGGCGCGGCGTGGAGCTACAACAACGCCGGGTTTGCCGTCGCCGGGCGCGTCATCGAGGTGGTCACCGGTCAGTCCTTCAGCGAGGCGATCGACGACCTGGTGTTTCGCCCGCTCGGTCTCAAGCTGGCCTTCACGCGGGTCGGCGACGTCGTCGCCCACTGGCCCGCGATCGGGCATGTCGTCGGCCCCGACGGATCGCCGGGCATGCAGCGGACTTTCACGCTCGGATCGACGCTGCCCGCCGGCGGCGTTGCCATGTCGATGGACAACCTGCTCGAGTACGCGCAATTCCATCTTGGCGACGGGCGTGGGCCAAACGGTCAGCTCCTGAAGCCCGCCACGCTCACCGAGATGCGCACCCCGCAACTGCACAAGCAGGGATACGACGAAGACATCGGCCTCGCGTGGCACTTGCGCACTGTGGGATCCGTGCGCACCGCCGCGCACGGCGGCACGTTCTCGGGTCACATCCTGCTGCTCGAGCTGGTGCCGGAAAAGAATTTTGCGATCGCGATCCTGACCAATTCGGGCAACGGCTGGCGGCTCATCCAGGATGTCGAGCGCGAAGCGCTCCGCGCGTATCACGGCGCGTCGTTCGCGATGAACCAGGCAATCGGCCATCGCGGGCTGAACGAAACGTTGCCTGCGGTCACGCCGCTCGCGACACAGCCGGATCCCGCCCCGTATGTCGGCACCTACGAGCGCCCGATGAACACAGTCGACGTGCGCGCCGCGGCCGCGGGTCTCGTCATCCAGGTGCGGCCGCGCGCGCGGGATGCGGAGGAACCAATGCCGGTGATGTTCTACGGCCCGGACCGCGCCGTCGTGACGTCCGGTCCGGAGCGGAACGCGTCCATCGAGTTCATTCGCGACGCCGCCGGCACGGTGCGCTGGGTGCGCATCACCGGGCGGATTGCCAGGCGCGTCGCCAGCGACAGCCGCTGATTTTCCACCCGCACACGGGGTCGGGAAGGGTTTTAAACCCTTCCCGACCCTTCCTCTCTATCAGGGGGTCGGGAAGGGTTTAAAACCCTTCCCGACCCCTCCCCTCTTAGACGGGCTGGCGCTCGCGGGTGAGTTCCTGCGCCTTGGCGCGGAATGCCTGCAGCAGCGCCTGGGTGACCGGGCCCGGTTTTCCCGAACCGATCGTCCGATCGTCGACCGTCACAATCGGCACGAGCTCCCGGGTGCTGCTGGTGAAGAACGCCTCGTCGGCACCGAGCAGATCGGCGTCCTTCAGCACCTGCTCGCGGACCGGAATCCCACAGCCGGCGCCGACCTCGAACAGGAAGGCACGGGTGATGCCCGGCAGCAGCCCGGCGTCGATCGGCGGCGTCAGCGCCGCGCCGTTCTTGACGACGAACAGGTTCGACTGCGTGCACTCGGCCAGCTCGCCGCGATAGTTCCGCATCACGCCCTCGACGGCGCCGCGCCGGAAGGCTTCCTGCATCGCCAGCGCGTTGTTCAGCAGGTTGTTGGACTTGATGAGCGGATTGACCGAGCTCGGATGATTGCGGACCACGTCGACCAGCGACACGCGGACGCCGCGCTCGATCCAGTCGGTGGCCACCTCGACGTGCGGCTTGACGATCACCACGACCGACGGCGTCGGACACGCAGCGGGATCGTAGGTGAGCTCGCCGATGCCGCGGGTGACCAGGATGCGGATATAGGCTTCGCGGTCCGGCGATCCGCCGAGGCCGGCCGCTGACACCGTTGCCCTGAACCGCGCCGCGATCTCGGCGTCGGACAGCGGCACCGTGAGCACCAGCATGCCGGCCGAGTTGCGCAGCCGCTGCATGTGGCGATCGAACAAAAACGGCTGGCCGTTATACGTTCGCAGCGTCTCGTAAATGCCTTCGCCGTAGAGAAAACCGTGGTCGAAGACGGAAATGACGGCGTGTTCCTGATCCGAGACGCGTCCGTTGACGTTGACCGTGGCAGCCATGATGCTGAGAAGATTACCTCAAGGACACAGAGGAAAACAGAGGACAAGGAGCAGAGGACTATAGAGGAACGTCCCACCGCCGAGGGTCATGAGCAGATGCGCGCGGCCGGTGTGATATACCCTCTCCCAACCAGATGTTTCCGCCACCGCCTCGCGCTCTTCCTCTCTTTCCTCGGTTACCTTCTGTGCCCTTGTCACGATGCGCGTCCTGAATTCCGCCCAGATGCGGGAAGCCGACCGCCGGACGATCGACGACATCGGCATCCCGTCGCTCGTGCTCATGGAAAACGCCGGCCGACAGGCGGTCGCCGCGATGGAGGCGATGTACAGCGATCTGTCGGACCGCCAGGTGGCGGTGTTGTGCGGCCGCGGCAACAACGGCGGCGACGGCTTCGTGATCGCGCGGACGCTGGTGCAGCGCGGCATCGACGTCGCGGTGTTCCTGATCGGCAGCGTCGGCGACGTCCGCGGCGACGCGCGGGTCAACCTCGAAATTCTCGGCCGTCTCGGCCTCACCGTCGTCGAAGTCGCCGACAGCCAGGCGTGGGAGCTGCATTTCTCCGAGGTCAGCGACTGCACGCTGATCGTCGACGCGATTTTCGGGACCGGCCTCAATGCGCCGGTCGCTGGCTTCATCGAATCGGTGATCGCCGACGTCAACACGTCCGGCATTCCGGTGGTCGCGATCGATCTGCCGTCGGGGTTGTCGGCCGATTCAGCCGAGCCGATCGGACCGTCGATTGAAGCCGGCCTGACGATCACCATCGCGGCGCCGAAGCTGCCGCTCGTGCTGCCGCCCGGCGAACTGCGCGCCGGCGACATCGTCATCGCCGACATCGGCATTCCCATCGAAGTCCTCGACAACGTTGCCGGCCCGCGCGTCGAGCTGCTGACGCGCGGCGCCATGCGCGAGATCGTCGTGCCGCGGACCGCTGACAGCCACAAAGGCGACTACGGCCGCGTCCTGCTCGTCGCCGGCTCGCGCGGCAAGACCGGCGCCGCGCACCTGGCCGCCGTCGGCGCGCTGCGCTCGGGCGCCGGCCTGGTGACGATCGCAACACCGGCGTCGTGCCAGCCGGTCCTCGCCGTGATGGCGCCTGAGTACATGACCGAGGCGCTCCAGGAGGCGGACGGCGGGCTCGCCGTCGACGAGATCGACCGCGTCCTCGAGATGGCGCGCGACGTTGTCGCGATCGGACCGGGGCTCGGCCAGGCGCCGGCGACGCGCACCTTCATCCAGCAGATCGTCGACCGCGCGACGATGCCGCTCGTGATCGACGCGGATGGGTTGAACGCGTTCGCGAGCGCTCCAGACCGGCTCACCGGACGCGAAGGCCGCGACATCATCATCACGCCGCATCCCGGCGAGATGGCGCGGCTGGTCGGCATGTCCACGCACGAAGTGCAGGCGCATCGGCTGGAGATCGCCCGTAACTTCGCGTCCGGACACCGGCTGTTCGTCGTGCTGAAAGGCCACCGCACGCTCATCGCGACGCCGGACGGCAAGGTGTTCATCAACCCGACGGGAAACGCGGGGATGGCGACCGGCGGCACCGGCGACGTCCTCACCGGGATGATTGCCGCGTGGCTGGCACAGCTGCTCGACGCCGAAGCGGCGTGCAAGCTCGCTGTGTACTTGCACGGCCTGGCCGGCGACCTCGCCGAGGCTGACGAAGGCGAGGTTGCAATGACGTCGGCCGACGTGGCCGGCCATCTCGGCGACGCGATGCTCGAGCTCACCGCCCGCCGCAAGCGCACGGCCGACACAAGCTAGACTCGGGGCTGGGGCTGGCGGCTCGCTGCCAAGGAAGGATAGTGATCGGGAGATGCCTGTGACCACCAATCCGTACGCCGTCCACATCGGCACGCGGCAGCCGCGCGACGTGATCGAAACGACGGCACTCGAACTGCGTCGGTTCGCCGAGCGCATCGGCGCGACGCGACTAACGACGCCTCGCGCACCAGGCAAATGGAGCGCGCGCGACATCCTCTGCCACCTTGCCGACAGCGAGATCGTGTTTGCCTTCCGGCTACGACAGACGCTCGCCGACGACCACCACGTAATTCAGCCGTTCGACCAGGAGAAGTGGGCACCCGTCTATCGATCGCTCGACGCCTACGCCGCCCTGGCCACGTTCGACCAGCTGCGCAAGTGGAACCTGGCGCTGCTGGGAACGGTCACGCCGTCACAGCTGTCGAAACCCGTGATGCACCCGGAGCGCGGCGAGATGACGTTCGAGACGATCGTGGAGACGATGGCAGGTCACGACCTGAATCACGTCAAGCAGCTCGAAGAGATCGCCGGAGCGCGAAGCCTTTAGGCGAGCGGCGGTCGTTCGGCTGAAGCCTTCGCGCTACGAGATACCCGCTATTTCGTCCACATCGCGCCGTAGCGCAGGTACTGGTGCACCGCGTCGCGGGGATAGGAAATCGTGACGCGCGTCGCGTTGCCCTTGGCGTCGAGATCGGCGGTGAGTTCCGGATTGACGCCGGCCCAGTACGTCGGCAGGCTCAGCTGCGCGTAGCGCTCAACCACCTGGTTGCGCACCTTCGGATCGAAGTGGACACCGTAACGATCGATCAGCGCCTTGATCGCGGCGTAGTCGCCTTCGGCCTTGATGCGCATCAATTCGGCGAGCAGCTTCGCGACGCCCTGCCGCATCTTCTGGTAGTCGGTGACGCGAACGTAGGTTTTGCGGTCGCGATCGACCTGCTCGATCGCGCCGGTCGTGTCCTTCACGTAGTTCGCGATCAGCGCGCGGGCGCGCTGATGATCTTCTTCGATGACGTCGCCCTTCGGAATTCGACGCAGTTGCGTCAGCACCGCGCGGGCCGCGTTGTCGTACATCGTGCGCGCCACCGCGTCCTGGTCTTCGACCAGGCCAAGCGCTTTCAGCTTCGGATCCCAGACGTTGTAGAGACCCATCAGATCGGCGCGGGCTTCCTCGAGCGTCGAGTAGTACTCCTTCAGTTCCTTCTGCGCGCCGCCTTTGAGCCGTTCGGTGAGCTTGCCGGAGCCGTGGCCGATCACCTCGTGCATTGCGGTCAGCATGTCCTCGGCCTGCTCGCTGTAGCGCGCCGCGCGGGAAATTTCTTCGGGCGTCGCTGCGAACTCCGCCGTCATCGGGCTGCTGCTCGCGCCCGACATCGCGTGACTGCTGCCGAGCAGGAGAAAGTTCTTGGAGCCGTAGCGCTCGCGGATCTCGTTTTCGTTGGGCAGGTTGTCGCCGATGGTCGAGATGTGGAAGTCGCCGGTCTCGATCAGGATTTCGACCGCCTTCACGACCGGCGCCTCGAACGACTCCTTCTTGTATTTCGGATCCCACGGCGCCTGCTGCTCGAAGTAGCTGGCGTTTTTCGCGAGCGTCGTCATCGCCGTGGTCACCGGCTTGTCGGTAATCGTGACGAAGCTCTGCGAGCTCCCCTTGGCGCCGCGCGCGTCGCGGTACACCTCGATGAAGCCGTTCGCAAAGTCGACCGTCGCATCGTTGCGCACCCAGTCGGCGCCGAACTGCAGCCAGTCCTTCGGATCGCCGGTCTGGTAGAAGCGGATCAGATCGCTGATCACCGCTGCCTGAGCCGGGTCGGCCACGGCGCGCGCCTTGTCGAGATACGCAATCGCCTTGTTCAGGAACACGGCGTACAGCCCCGGCGGAACCGTTCCGTCTGGCGTCCCGGCCCGGTAGACCTCTTCGCGCAGTGTGCCGTCGGCGCCTTTCACGACGCGCGAGTTCAGTGGGAAGCGCTCGGTGAATCCCTTGAGATCGGCGAGCGTGACACCGCGATAAAAGGTGTTCGAGCTCGCCTGGATGATGTCCTTGCCTGGCGGCGGCGTCTTCGCGGTGGGCAACGGTTCGAACTGGCTGTCGTACAGAGACGCGCGCAGTTCCGAGAGCTCGCGCTTCACGTCGGCCGCAGTCGCGAGCGGCGGCAGGTCGCCGTAGGCCGATGCGAAGGCGCCGTTCTTCTGCGCCGCCAGCGCCGCGGCCTCGAGGTCGGCGGCAGGCAACGTCGGCAGGAACTTCTCGCCGGTGATCTCGTTGTGGTTGCCGCGATTCGCCCAGAAGAGCAGCGCGAAGCGGCGGACGTTCGCCAGCATCGACGGCGCGACGCCAGCGGAATGGCTCATGATGCCTTCGAGCAGGCGCTTCTCCCGCAGCCCGTAGCCAGACAGCTGGTCGTAGATGATCGGATCGATCGCGATCGAGGCCTGCGTGAGCCAGTAGGCGAGCGCCTGCTGCCGCGCGTCGAGCGCTGCGAAGCTCGGCGCTTCAATCTGGATGAAGCCGGTGTCGGCGACGCGCTCGACGAGCGACGACGCGGCCGGATGCGGCGTTTGCGCCGATGGCGCGGCTATCGCCGCGCCGGCGAGCGCGAGCGTGAGGATGTAATATCGCGTGCTCATGGGATCAGTGTAGGTGACGACGATTGCGACTGCCAGCGAATCGGAAACCGCTGCGGTCGGCCGCGACCTCGCAGCCACGCTTCGCGCCGGCGACGTCGTCCTGCTGTACGGCGACCTTGGTGCGGGGAAGACCGCGTTCGTGAAAGGACTCGCCGAAGGCCTCGGCGTGGCGCGCGAAGAGGTCAGCAGCCCGACGTTCACGCTCGTGCAGGAATATCGAGGCGGCCGGCTGACGCTGTACCATGTCGACCTGTACCGGCTCGACGATCCGCGCGAGATCGCCGATCTTGGGCTCGACGAGATTGCCGCGGACGGCGTGCTGGCGATCGAGTGGGCCGAGAAGCTGAACAGGGAAGCTCGCACGACACTGACGCACCACGTCGCGGTAAGGATTCAGCACGGCGACGGCGACACCCGCACGATTCAATTTTAGGCGCGTGCACGACCGGGTCGCGCGAGGCGTCGGCCATCTTCGCGGCGGAGCGTCCGAGGATGTAGAGGAAGTGATGAAGGTTCAGCAGAACTCGTCGGGCTGAAACCGGAACAGCGCGGTGCGGAACGACGACGGCTGGGGAGTCTGCGAAGGCGCGGCCGTCAGGTGAACGACCGCGACGAGAACGACGGCCGCGATAATTCTGGCCATGCGTTTCAGACGCGCGGCCGCGCGCGTCAGTCTGCGCGGCGCGGGCCGCCAAGCCCCTACTCCGACCGGTAATTCGGCGCTTCCTTGGTGATCGCGACGTCGTGGACGTGGCTCTCTCGAACGCCCGCGGGGGTGATGCGAATCAGGCGTGCGTCGCGTTGCAGCGCGGCGATGTTTCTCGCGCCGCAATAGCCCATGCCGGCGCGCAAGCCGCCGACCAGCTGATGGACCATCGCCGCCAGGCTGCCTTTGTGCGCGACGCGGCCTTCGATCCCTTCCGGCACCAACTTCTCGCTGCCGCCCGGCGCGTCGAGATCGAATTCGTCCTGGAAGTACCGGTCGCGCGAGCCCTTGCGCATCGCGCCGATCGATCCCATGCCGCGGTACTCCTTGAAGCTGCGGCCCTGATACAGAATGATTTCGCCCGGGCTCTCGTCGGTGCCGGCAAAGAGATTCCCGATCATCGTCGCCGAGGCGCCGACGGCGATCGCCTTGGTGATGTCGCCCGAGAAGCGGATGCCGCCGTCGGCGATCACCGGGACATCGCGGGCCGCCGCGGCGCGCGCGCATTCCATCACCGCGCTGATCATCGGCACGCCGATGCCGGCGATGATGCGGGTTGTGCAGATCGAGCCGGCGCCGATGCCGACTTTGACCGCGTCGACCTCGAGATCCATCAACGCCTCGGTCCCTTCGGCGGTGGCGACGTTGCCGGCCACCAGATCGACGTTGGGAAAGCGGCGGCGCAGCTGCCGCACCATGTCGAGCACGTTCTGCGAGTGCCCGTGCGCGGTGTCGACCACCAGCACGTCGACGTGGGCGCTGACCAGCGCTTCGGCGCGCTCCATGGTGTCGCGCGCGGTGCCCACCGCGGCGCCGACGCGCAGCCGGCCAAGTGAATCCTTGGACGCGTTCGGATATTTCACCGCCTTCTGGATGTCCTTGACGGTGATCAACCCCTTCAGCCGGTAATCGCGATCGACGACGAGCAGCTTCTCGACCTTGTGGCGGTGGAGAATCTCACGCGCCGCGTCGAGCGTGGTGCCGACCGGCACGGTGAAGAGCGGCTCGCGCGTCATGACGTCGGCGATCGCGCGGTTGACGTTGGTCTCGAACCGGAGATCGCGGTTGGTCAGGATCCCGACCAGGCGGCCTTCCTTGCTGCCGTCCTCCGTGATCGGCACGCCCGAGATGCTGTACTTCTTCATCAGCTCGAGCGCTTCGTAGATCCGGTTGGTGGGGGAGAGCGTGATCGGGTTGACGATCATGCCGCTCTCCGACCGCTTGACGCGATCGACTTCCGACGCCTGCTCCTCGATCGCCAGGTTCTTGTGGATGATGCCGATGCCGCCCTGCTGCGCCATCGCGATCGCCAGCCGCGACTCGGTGACCGTGTCCATCGCCGCGCTGGCGAGCGGCACGGCCAGCCGGATGTTTCGCGTGAGCCGCGTCGAGATGTCGACCTTCGTCGGCACGACTTCGGCCGGCGAGTGCCGCGGCACGAGCAGCACGTCGTCGAAGGTGAGCGCCGTCGCCAGTTCAGTGCCGGCGGCGGTCAGGAGCGTCGATTCGGTTTTGAGTTCCATAGATACAAAAAAGGGCCGACAGAGGTCGGCCCGACTGATGATTGGCAGCCCGTTGCGGAATCGACATCAGGCGGCGGCACCATGGCATTTCTTGTATTTCTTGCCGCTGCCGCACGGGCACGGGTCGTTCCGGCCCACCTTCGGCCCTTCGTGCCGCACCGTCTTGATCGCGGCATCGTCGCCGCCGACCCGCGGCGGCTGTTGCTGGGTGGCGGTCGCGCGTGCCGGCGCGGCGGTGGTCGCGGCAGCCGACCGCGGCGCGCCGAACACCGACGAGGCGGCGGCGTCCGCGCCCGGATCGTTGAGGATCAGCGGCGCGCGCCGCTGCGGTGCACGGCGAACCGGCGCGGCCGCCGCTTCCTCGCTCAGCACCGGACGCAGCCACCACAGGTAGCGGACGATCTCCTCGTCGACGCGATCCTTCATCGCCTGGAAGAGATCGAAGCTTTCCTTTTTGTACTCGACCAAGGGATCGCGCTGCCCGTAGCCGCGCAGGCCGATGCCTTCCTTGAGGTGGTCGAGGCTGTAGAGGTGGTCCTTCCACTGCTGATCGACGATCTGCAGCATGATGTCGCGCTCGACGCGCTGCAGCACCTGGCGTCCGTCGGCCCCGAGCAGCTTCTCCTTCTGCTCGTAGGATTCGAGGGCCTTCTGCCACAGCAGGTCGCGGATTTCGTCGGCGGTGCTGTCGGCGAAGTCGAGCCCGCTGGTGTCGATCGCGAAGATGCGTTCGATCTCGCGCTTGAGCGCCTCGAGGTCCCACTGCTCGAAGTCGCCCTGGCGCGGCGCGTAGTTCTCGACCGTCGCGTCGAGAATCTCCTCGGCGAGCTCCATCAGGTACTCGCGCGTATCGAGCTCGGTGTCCTCGCCGTCTTCGTCCTGGAGGCGGACCTTACCCTCGAGGATCTGCCGGCGCAGCGCGTAGATGTTCTCGCGCTGCTTGTTCATCACGTCGTCGTACTCGAGGAGGTGTTTGCGGACGGAGAAGTTCTGCGCCTCGACCTGCTTCTGCGCGCGCTCGATCGCCCGCGTCACCATGCCGTGCTCGATCGGCACGCCTTCTTCCATGCCGAGCCGCTGCATCAGGCCGGAGATCCGATCCGATCCGAAGATCCGCATCAGATCGTCTTCGAGCGACAGGTAGAAGCGCGAGGCGCCGGGGTCGCCCTGGCGGCCGGCGCGGCCGCGCAGCTGATTGTCGATGCGCCGCGCTTCGTGCCGCTCGGTGGCGACGATGTGCAAGCCGTCGAGCGCGACCACCTCGTCGTGTTCCGCGTCGCACAGCTGTTTGAAGTGGGCGAAGATTCGCGCGTACGCGTCCTTGGGGACGCGGTAGAAGGCGTCGAGGTGATAGAAGTAGACGTACTGATCGTCCTCGACGAACCGTTCTTCGCCTTTCGGCAACCGCTCGGCGATTTCCTCGGCAAGACACTGCTGCCGCGCCATGAACTCGGCATTGCCGCCGAGCAGGATGTCGGTGCCGCGGCCGGCCATGTTGGTCGCGATCGTCACCGATCCCTTGCGGCCGGCCTGGGCGACGAACTCGGCTTCCTGCGCGTGGTACTTCGCGTTCAGCACGACATGCTTGTCGACGCCGCCGCCGGTGGTGGTACCGCGCTTGAGGCCGCGGCGATCGAGCATGGCCGACAGCTTTTCCGACTTCTCGATCGACACGGTGCCGACGAGCACCGGACGGCCCTTCTGGTGCTCGTCGAGAATCTCGCCGACGATCGCGTCCCACTTTTCCTTCTCGGTGCGGTAGACGAGATCGGGATTCTCGATCCGGCGCAGCGGACGATTCGGCGGAATCACCACGACGTCGAGCTTGTAAATCTTCGCGAACTCTTCCGCCTCGGTGTCAGCAGTGCCGGTCATGCCGGCGAGTTTTTTGTACTTACGGAAGTAGTTCTGGAAGGTGACGGTGGCGAGCGTCTGGTTCTCGCGCTCGATCTTCACCTTCTCCTTCGCTTCGACCGCCTGATGCAGGCCATCGCTCCAGCGCCGGCCCGGCATCAACCGGCCGGTGAACTCGTCGACGATCACGACTTCGCCGTCCTTGATCATGTAGTCGACGTCGCGGTGGAACAGCACGTGCGCGCGCAGCGCCTGGTTGATGTGGTGCAGCACCGGCATGTTGTCCGGGTGATACAGGCCGCCCGGCGCCAGCCGGTGGGCGAGCATCTGCTCGGCCTTCGCCATGCCGCTCTCGGTGAGCGTCACCGTCTTGTGCTTCTCGTCCTTGATGTAGTCGCCGGTGGCCTCGAGCGCTTCGCGTTCCTCCGCCTTGGTGTCGCCGCGGACGACCGCGCCGGCCTTCAAACGCGGGATGATCCGATCGACCTCGTAATACAGGTCGGTCGATTCCTCGGCCGGACCGGAAATGATCAACGGCGTGCGCGCCTCGTCGATCAGGATGCTGTCCACCTCGTCGACGATCGCGAAGTGATGTCCGCGCTGGACGTAGTGCGCGAGCTCGAACTTCATGTTGTCGCGCAGGTAGTCGAACCCGAACTCGTTGTTCGTGCCGTAGGTGATGTCGGCGGCGTACGCGACCTGACGTTCGGCGTCGTTCAGATCGTGCTGGATGACGCCGACGCTCATGCCGAGGAAGCGGTAGATCTTGCCCATCCACTCGGAGTCGCGGCGGGCGAGGTAGTCGTTGACCGTGACGACGTGGACGCCTTTGCCTTCGAGCGCGTTGAGATAGGCGGGCAAGGTCGCGACGAGGGTCTTGCCCTCGCCGGTCTTCATCTCGGCGATCTTCCCCTTGTGCAAAACGGAGCCGCCGATGAGCTGCACGTCGAAATGCCGCATGCTCAGCACGCGGCGGCCCGCCTCGCGAACGACGGCGAAGGCTTCGGGCAGCAGATCGTCGAGCGTCTCGCCGGCAGCGAAGCGTTCGCGGAATTCGCTGGTCTTACGCCGCAGCTGTTCGTCGGGGAGCGACTGCACCGATGGTTCGAGCGCGTTCACCTGCGCGACGATCGGGCGCAAACGCTTCAGTTCACGTTCGTTTTGGGTCCCGACGACTTTGGCAAGGATGGTGTCTAGCATCAGGGCTTGGTGCGACTGGGTATCCAGTGATTGTACCGCACAAGGCAGGACGGCAGAAGGCGGGAAGGCAGCAATTCACGCCGGGAACGTCGAAAGGCCGGAACGAAGCGCAGAGGGCAACAGCCTTCCGGCCTGCAGCCTGCCGGCCTTGAAGTCCTGCCTTGCTGCGTTCTGCTTTTCTGGCTTGCCGGTTGACTGTCAGTGAGCAGCAGTCAACAGCTGAAGCGGATTGATCAGCTGCCCGTTGGCGAGGATTTCGTAGTGGACGTGCGCGCCGGTGGCGCGGCCGGTCGCGCCGACGAAGCCGATGACGTCGCCGCGCTTGACCTGGCTGCCCGGCTTCACGTTGTACCGGCTCAAATGGCCGTAGCGGGTCACAAGACCGAAGCCGTGCTTGATGACGATCAGGTTGCCGTAATCGCCAGTGTATGAAGCGGTCTCGACGGTGCCGTCGGCGGTCGCGAAAACCGGCTGGCCTTTTTCAGTGGAGATATCGAGGCCCTGGTGGAACGCCGGCTCACCGCTGAATGGATCGCTGCGGCCGCCAAACGTACCGGTAAGCCAGCCGTGCGCCGGCCAGATCGACGGCGTTGACGACGCGAGCGCCTCGCGCCGTTCGACGTTGCTGCGGACCGACCGCAGCCGGCTCTCGAGACCCTGCAGCAGATCGCGCAGCACGCCAAAGGTGTCTTCCGGCGTCGCGAACGCCGCCTTCGCTATTTCGGCAACCGCGACGTTGGCGGGGACGTTGACGCCACCGGCCGCACGCGTCTTCACGACGGCGGGCAGCTTCTGCATCGCCCGCGCCTGCGCCGGGTCGAGCTGGCTGCGGACGCCGAGGTCGTTGATGACGGTTTCGAGCGATTGGATCTGGGCCGTGAGCTCGCCGGTCGCGGCGCGATAGCTGCCGTTCTCGACCTGGAGCATCGATCGCTCGGAGCGCAACTGATCGATTTCGTTACGCGCGCTCCATTTGGCGCCTAGGCCCATCAGGATCGGCAGCGCCAGGGAGCCGAAGACGAGCCCTGCCGCGATCCGTACATTGACCGTAAGCTGGCGCATGACGCCGCTCGAACGGTCCGCGAGTACTACCGTATAGCGTCGACCGGTCATTTAGGGATGAAGCGGACGCGAGCCCTGTTCGCGTCCAAAGCGGGCAAACTCTATCACAGGGTTCTACTTTCGGCTACTATTCGGCCCGCACACACAGATGTCCAAAGCCTTCTTATCGGCGCTAAGCCTCGCCGTCGCCACCAGCCTCACCGTGGCCGCTCAGGGCATTACGTCCAAAGATCTGCTCGACGGACTTACGAATCCGTCACGCTGGCTCATCTATTCTGGAGACTATACCGGCCAACGGTTCAGTCCGCTCTCGCAGATCACGCCGTCGAATGCCGGCCAGCTGGCTGCGCAGTGGACATTCCAGACCGGGGTGGTCAACAAGTTCGAAGCGACGCCGCTCGTGCTGGACGGCGTGCTCTATGTGACCGGCCCGCTCAACCATGCCTGGGCGATCGACGCGCGCACCGGCAAACAGATCTGGCACTACCAGCGACAGCTGCCCCAGGGCTTGAAGGTGTGCTGCGGGATGGTGAATCGCGGCTTCGCCGTGTACGGCGATCGCTTGTTCATGGGAACGCTCGACGCGCACCTGGTCGCCCTCGAGATGAAAACAGGAAAGGTCATCTACGACATCGAGATGGCGGCGGCGAAAGACGGCTTCGCCGCGACGGGAGCGCCGCTGGTGGTGAAGGACAAGGTGATCGCGGGCGTGGCCGGCGGCGAGTTCGCGAACCGCGGTTTTCTCGACGCGTACAACCCGATGACCGGCGAACGCGCCTGGCGCTTCTATACGATTCCAGCGCCGGGTGAAAAGGGCAGCGAGACCTGGCAGGGCGAGACCGGGGCGCGCGGCGGTGGTCCAACCTGGCTCACCGGCAGCTACGATCCGCAGTTGAACCTGCTCTATTGGGGCGTCGGCAACCCCAACCCGGATTGGGATGGCGAAAGCCGGCCGGGGGACAACCTCTACACCGGCTCGCTCGTCGCGCTCGATCCCGACACCGGCGCGCTCAAGTGGCACTTCCAGTACACGCCGCACGATACGCACGACTGGGACGCGAACGAGGTTCCGGTGCTCGCGGATCTCACGGTGAACGGGCGGATGCGTAAGGTCGTGATGATGGCGAACCGCAACGGGTTCTTCTACGTCAACGACCGGGCGACCGGCGAGTTCATCCGCGCGCGGCCGTTCGTGCATACGACGTGGTCGAACGAGATTGGCAGGGACGGCCGACCGGTCGTGAATCCCGGCCAGGAGCCGACCGAGAGCGGCACGGTGACGTGCCCCGGCCTGTACGGCGGCACGAACTTCATGTCGCCGTCCTTCGACGCAAAGCGCGGCTTGTTCTTCGTGACCGCGCGCGAGACCTGCATGCGCTACGTGCGCCGGCCACCTGCGGCAAATGCGACGACTGGAACTCTGACGCTCGGCGGCAACGCCGCATTGGTGTCGGAACCGATGAAGTCGTCGGGTGCGCTGCGCGCGCTCGACGCGGCGACCGGCGAGCTGAAGTGGGAGATCCCATATGCAGACGCGGGCTGGGCCGGAGTCACAGCCACCGCCGGCGGCGTCGTCTTCAGCGCCGATCACGAAGGCACTTTCATCGTCGCCGATTCGACGACCGGCAAGAAGCTGTACGAGTACCAGACCGGCGCCGCGATCTTCGCGCCGCCAACCACGTATCTGCTCGACGGCCGCCAGTACGTCGTCATGCCGTCGGGCAGCGTGTTGATGGCGTTCGCGCTGCCGAAGGGGAACACGGGCACCCGCAATTAAGAATTACGAATCAAGAATTAAAGACTTCGTGACCTCGAATTATGGTCCGGTAGTGTCCGGCTTTAGTGTACGGACCGTCGCGGCAGCCTCGCCAGCGTCAGGAGTACGGATGCGCATCCGAGAATTCGCCTTCGCCCTTGTAGCCGCGACCATCGCCATCGCCGCGTCCGAGCATCCGCGCGCGGAGATCGGCAAGCCGGGCGTGACGCCGGTGCCGTGCCCGACGCAGGAGTGGCAGTTCGGCGACGCGCCGTTCGAGCCGCTGCCCGGCGCGAACGCACACTTCGGCAAGTACGACGGCGGCCTGTATCGAATCGAGATCCCCGACAACTGGAACGGCGACCTCGTGCTGTTCGCGCACGGGTTCGTGTCGAACGCCGGGACCAATGGATCGATGCTGCGCGTCGGGACGCATCGGTTCCGCGAGCACGTCGTGAAAAACGGCTACGCGTGGGCGGCGTCGAGCTACCGGTGCAACGGCTACGTGCCAGGCCAGGGTCTGCTGGACACGATCGCGCTCGTCGATCTCTTCAAGCAGGCGAATGGTGGCAAGGCGCCGACGCGCACCTATCTCACCGGCGAGTCGATGGGCGGCCACATCACGCTGCTCGGCATGCAGGAGTTCCCGACGATGTTCGCCGGCGGGCTCGCGATGTGTCCGGCGGGCGCAGAACTGTTCGACTTCTTCGCGGCGTCGAGCGCCGCCGCAGAAGTGATCACCGGCGTTCAGTTCCACGCCGACACCGTGCAGCAGGACGTCGCGAAGATGACCGAGATGCTCGGCAAGCCACCGGACTACACCGACAAGGGCCGGCAGCTGGCCAGCGTCGAGATTCAGATCAGCGGCGGACCGCGCCCGTTCGCGATCGAAGGCCTCGCCTCGCGGTTTCTCGCGAATGCGATGACCAGCCAGGGCGCGCTCCTCGGCAGCACGACGCCCCAGAATCGCGCCGTGGACACGGCGCACATCAAGTACTCGGTCGCGGACGCCGTCGGCGTCACCGCCGACGCGCTGAACACCAAAGCGCGGCGCAAGACGGGCGACCCGGAATTTCGCGGTGCGAACAGCCCGTACGAAGAAGTGGCGCCGTTCGACGGCAAGATCCAGCGGCCTGTGATGACGATGCACGGAACCGGCGATCTGTTCGTGCCGATCTTCCTCGAACAGTCGTTGAAGCGCGCGGTGAAGACGGCCGGCAACGAACGGCTGCTCACGCAGCGCATCTACCGCATCGGCGCGCACTGTCAGTTCAGTCAGCCGGAGATGACGAAGGCATTCGACGACCTCGTGGCCTGGGTGAAGGACGGCGCGAAGCCGCAGGGCGACGAGGTCGAAGGCGATCTCACCAACGCCGGCATGACGTTCACCAATCCGCTGCGCCCGAACGATCCCGGCGGCCGCTCGGTGACGACGTCGACGGCGAAGCCGCACTGAGAGCGTGGGTGCGGTGGCCACACTCCACCGTAAGGCGGAAACCGCAGAGACCAAGGCGCGCAGAGATCTTTTGTACAGAAGAGCGCGTTTCAAAATTACGTAGCGCAGCCCTTCAGGGCTGCCCGCGCGGCGGTTGGCAGGCCTAAAGGCCTGCGCTGCAGTCGGCCGCGCGGGTTTGCAACGAACTCGAAGAACCGTAGTGCCTGCGGCCGGGTGGGGGAGGGCGTCATGACACGTCTCGCGACGCTGGGATTCTTGCTGTCGATCGCGCTGACGGCGACCGCGACCGCGCAGGATCACGATCACGGCGGCGCTGCCGGCGGCCAACTCGGGACCATCCAGTTCGACACGACCTGCGCGAGCGCGGCGGCGCCGGTGTTCAACCGCGCCGTCGCGCTGCTGCATTCGTTCGAGTTCGGCCGCGCCGCGGACGGCTTCCGCGACACGTTGCGAGCGGATCCGTCCTGCGCGATGGCCGAATGGGGCATCGCGATGGCCGCGTGGGGTAACCCGTTCGCCGTCGGCGTCCGACCTCCCACTGTCGTGCAGCAGGGTCGTGAAGCGACGGCGCGCGCCCGCGTGTTGAATCCGTCGACGGAGCGCGAGCGCGCCTACGTCGAGGCGGTCGCGCGTCTCTACGACACCGCGTCGGCATCCGATCAGAACGCGCGGCTGCTTGCCTACCGCAACGCCATGGCAAGCCTGGCCGCCGCATATCCGCGCGATTCGGAAGCGTCGATCTTCCACGCGCTCGCGATCGCCGAGCTTGCCGCCGCGTCACCGCCGGAACCGACCTACACGGAGCCGATCAAGGCGGGCGCGATCCTCGAGAAGCTGTTCGCCGTCCAGCCGAACCACCCCGGGCTCGCGCACTACATCATCCACAGCTACGACTATCCCGCGCTGGCCGACCGCGCGCTCGAAGCGGCGCGGCGCTACGCGCGAATCGCGCCGGATTCGCCGCACGCGCACCACATGCCGTCGCACACGTTCACGCGCGTCGGCTACTGGCAGGAGTCGATCGACGCGAACATCGCCGCCGGCGACGTCGCGCGGCGCCAGGGGATCGTCGGCGAAGAACTGCATTCGATGGACTATCGCGCCTACGCGTACCTGCAGACCGGGCAGGACGTAAAGGCGCGCGAGCTGGTGAGCTCGCTGCCCGGCGTGGTCGCGCGACTGAGCGGCGCCGTCCAGGGCTCCGCGCCGCTCGCCGCAGCGTACTTCGCGATCGCGGCGATTCCGGCGCGCTATGCCGTCGAGCGCGGTGCGTGGGACGAAGCGCAGCAGCTCGTCCCGGCACACACCGACTATCCGTTCACCGATGCGCTCACGCACTTCGTCCGCGCGCTCGGCGCGGCGCGCAGCGGCAAGACAGCGATTGCCGCGGCATCGGTCGCGGCGCTGCAGGAGATCACCACCGACCTGACGAAACGCGGCGAAGCCTACTGGGCGGAGCAGACGGCGATCGCGCAACGCGAAGCGTCGGCCTGGCTCGCGCTCGCCGAAGGACGGACCGCTGCCGCGCTCGACGCGATGCGCGCGGCCGCTGCGATGGAAGATCGCACAGAGAAATCGGCGATGACGCCGGGGCCGCTTGCGCCGGCGCGCGAACTGCTCGGCGAGATGCTGCTCCAGCTGAAGCAGCCGGCCGCCGCGCTCAGCGAGTTCGAAGCGACGCTCGAGAAAGAGCCGAACCGGTTTCGCGCGCTGTACGGCGCGGCCAGGTCGGCAGCAGCCGCCGGCGATCGCGCGAAAGCCCGCGGCTACTACGGCCAGATCGTGAAGATCTGCGAGCGCGGGGACACGCCGGGACGCCCGGAGCTCGAAGAAGCGCGCCGCGCGCTGTCGCGCTGATCGAGCGAGCTAGCGCACGATCGACAAGACGCGCTCACGATCCTTGTTGCCGAGTGCGCCGACGGCTTGCAACCGCCGCAGTCAGGCCCGTCGCCAGCAGGGCGAGCGACGCCGGTTCTGGGGTCGCGGCTGAACCGAGACTCAAGTCGATGTCGAAGGACGACCGGCCGACTATGGTGCCCCCGAAAGCATCGCCGACTGTTGCGAACGCGATCAAGCCGTGACGGCCAGGCTGGAGGATGCCGCGGTGGTCGAACGGACTCGACGCGCTACTTTCTCTGAATAGGTCGTCGAAATTGACCTGGGCGAACCCTTCACCATCTGTTGTGGTCGTCAGCGTTCCGCGCAGCCGAAACGGCGTGGCGCGCGTGAGCGTGAAGTCGAGGTCGAGCTCGGATTCCGCTAAGTTCACATCGATAAAAGCAGCACTTGAGGGGCCCGCGAGGGTTGCTGAACCCGATCCGACGACCCGACCCCGCAATGGGTCGATGTTCGTGTCTTGAGAAGCGGACGCGGACATCGATGCGAGATCAGTTGCCGCGAACGCTTCGACTTGGAGTGTTCCAGACTTCGTGCTGTTCGCGTGCTGATTGTCGTTTGCGCTGAACCCTTCTGAGTCTTCAAACGACACGAAGGCAAAGACCCTTCGGCTGGCGGTTATGGTAATAGGATCCGCAAACGCCGTCGAACCGGCCGACACGAACAGCGCGACTGCGATAACGGTCTGGGCTGTCACGGTGCCTCCTCGCTGAACAGTTTCACGAGCTTCGCCTGCGCGGAACGTCGCACCGGACGGAGCAAGCCGTATACCGTATGATTTTTGCGGATCTCCGACGTGACGCCTCGCACATCCGTCGATCGATTTGGAAAACGCGGTAAGGAGTTTCTGAGTCTGGGTGCCGGCGAGGTCAGTACATCGGTCCTCAACTGTTTTGCCTGCGCCTCCCAAGCGTGGACGACGGCAGCAATGGTTTCGGCGATGATCGTGTGCGCGCGCACGGCAACGCCACAGTCGCCGCGCGGTCCGGGAGTCAATTCCGACTACGCCGCGATCGCCGAGGGCTACACGTCGGCATTCGTGGGCGGCCCGCTTGAAGGCGCATACCGGATGTTCTCGGTGCCCGATTTCGCAGACGTCTGCGCGCAGGCGCGGGCAGATTCCGTGAAGTCGCTGCGCGCAGTACCGCGTGTCGACGGCCGCGTCGGCGAGCCCCTTCCGTACACGGCGCTCAAGGTCGACGCGCTGGATGTTCACGGCGTGCTCGTGCCACGAGTACCGATTGGCATCGAGAGCCGCATGTGGTCCGAGGTCCTCGATACGCGCCAGGACCACATCGGCGCCGACAGCGTCACGCCAACGCAGCCAGGGACGGTCCGCTTACGCATCAGAACACTGTGCGACGCGCCCGGCGGCGAAGTGTTCGTCACGGTGTCCGTCGATCGGTGAAGATTGCGGTCCGGCTACGGCTGCGTCACGCGGGTAGATAACCACAGAGACACCGAGGCACAGAGCTGGCGTGCCGCACGCCGCCGTGTCCGCCTTCAGGCGGACCGTGATCCCGGCTGCCGGAACTGCAACGCTTCCGCGACGTGTTCGGCGCGGATGCGATCCTCGCCGGCGAGGTCGGCAATCGTGCGCGCAACCTTGCGCACGCGATCGTAGCCGCGTGCGCTCAGCGACAGCTTCCGCATCGCCGCGGTGACCACTGCGAGCGCCGTGCGGTCGATCGCGCAGTGCCGCTCCAGCATCGCCGTCGTCAACCGCGCGTTGGTCGCGATCCCGCTGCGCGCGTATCGGTCGTGCTGCCGCATCCGCGCGGCCACGACCCGAGCGCGCACGTCCGCCGACGATTCGGCGGCGTTGGACTCGTAGAGCGCCTCGATCGGCACCGCCGGAACATCAACAGTGAGATCGAGGCGATCGCGAAGCGGCCCCGACAGCCGATCGTGGTAGCGATCGAGTTGTGGCGGTGTGCAGCGGCAGACGCGCGCCGGATCGCCCGCGTAGCCGCACGGGCACGGGTTCATCGCGCCGATGAGCATGAAGCGCGCCGGAAAGACCGCCGTCCTCGCGGCGCGCGCGATCGCGACGTGCCCTTCTTCGAGCGGCTGCCGCAGCACTTCGAGGACATGGCGGCTGAACTCGAGCATCTCGTCGAGGAACAGGACACCGTGATGCGCCAGGCTCACTTCGCCGGGCCGCGGTTGCGGGCCGCCGCCGACGAGCGCGGCATTCGAGATCGTGTGGTGCGGCGCCCGGAACGGCCGTGTCGTCTGCAACCCTGCGCCGGACGGCAGCAGGCCAGCGACGGAGTGAACGGCCGTGACGTCGAGCGCCTCGTCGAAGGTGAGCGGTGGCAGAATCCCCGGCAGCCGCCGCGCCATCATCGTCTTGCCGCCGCCGGGTGGACCGACGAGCAGCAGGTTATGGCTGCCGGCCGCCGCGATCTCCAGCGCGCGGCGCGCGAGCAGTTGCCCGCGAACCTCGGACAGGTCGGGTAGGCCAGGTAGGCCAGGTAGGCCGGGTGGGTCGGACCGCGGCACGCTGGCAGCGCCGTCGTTTGCACGGAAGGCGATGGGATCATTGAGAGCACGCACTGCATCAGCGAGCGACGACACCGCGATGATGTCGAGATCGGTGACGATCGCGGCTTCGCCGGCGTTGGCCGACGGGAGCAGCATCCCGGCCAGGCCGTCGCGCCTTGCCGCGGCCGCAATCGGCAGGACGCCGCGTGTCGGCTGAATCCCGCCGTCCAGCGACAGTTCACCGAGCAGCACGCGGTCGGCAATCTGCCGCCGTTGCACGACGCCAGTCGCCGCGAGAATTCCCAATGCGATTGGCAGATCGAACGAGGCCCCCGCCTTGCGGACGTCGGCGGGGGAGAGACTCACCGTAATACGGTGCGGCGGATAGTCGAATCCCGAATTGCGAATCGCCAGGCGCACCCGCTCGCGGCTCTCGCGGACGGCCGTATCGGGCAGACCGACCATGACAAACTTCGGCAGCCCGAACGAGACGTCGACTTCCACGTGCACCGGGCACGCGTCGACGCCGAAGACCGCAGCGGTGCGCAGGCTGGCGAGCATCCCGCGCCGCCGGTGCAAGCCGCGGGGCATGCGGTACCGCGTCGTGTTTTCAATGGGTTAAGCACATAATACCGGTCCGATGTGGCAGAAATGACCACGCAGGTTTGTGCAGCGGTGCGCAGCGATTCACCCTTCCGCGAGATCCGCCGATAACACCTTCCGGAGAACCACCCACATGTTGGACGCCTTCAAGCAGATGGCTGGCGGCAGCAAAGGCAAGCTCGCCCAGCAGCAGACCGACGAACTCGAAATGCTGATCGCGACGGCGCGCGAAGAACGCAGCGCCATCAGTGCGATGCTCACCGCGCTGACCACGCGCAGCGCGAAGCTGACGCCGCTCGGCAAGTCGCTCGAGCAGGTGTCGGAGAAGGCGAGCGGCGTCACCGCCAAGCTCGATGAAATCGCGGAGCGGCTGGCCGCGCTCGACGATCGCACGAAAGAGCTCGAGTCGATTGACAGCCGCATCCAGGCCTTGAAGGAATCGGCGCGCCAGGCGGAGCAGACCACGCAGAAGGCGCTCGGGCCCGACGGCGAGCTGCAGAAGCACCGCGAAGCGGTGCAGCACCTGTCGTCGCAGGCGCTCGGCACCCACGCGACGCTCGAGACGCTGAAGAAGGAGCGCGCGACGCTCGATGAACTGCGCGCGCACCTGCAGAGAGCCGAAGCCGAGGTCAAGAATTCGATCGGGCAGTCGGCGTCGCTCAAGGGCGAGCTCGATCAGATTCGCCAGACCGCGGCAACCCTGACCCAGGACTACGCCTGGATCCGCGACACGTCGCGCGAGGCGCGCGAGGACACTACCGCGGCGATGACGACCGTGAAGGAAGTCGAAGCCAAGCTCGGGCCGCTGGCGCGGCTCCACGAATTGAGCCAGAGCACCGAAGAGCGGCTGACGACGCTGAACGCGCTCGCCGAGCACGTGACGCACAAAGCCAAGGCGCTCGAGACGCACCAGCAGACCGTCGAGCACGCGGTGGTGCAGGCCAACCGCGTCAACGAGATGGTCTGGGCGATGGACCAGCAGATCGCCAAGTTGAACGAAGGCATGAAGCAGGTGGCGCGCGCCGACGACACGCTGGCGCGGACCGAGAAGCTCGCCGCCGAGACCGACGCCCAGCTCGAGACCGCGACCAAGCTGCGCCAGGAGGCGGAGCGCGAAAGCGGCAAGTTGAAGAAGGACGCTACCGCGCTGCTCGACGCCGTCCGCGGCCAGGTCGATACGCTTGCGGTGAAGAAGAAGGAGTTCGAGGCGTTCGACGAGCGCCTGCGGACGCTGCAGGCCGGCGTCGGCGATGCCGAAGGGCGGATGGACGCGCTCGCCGCCAAGGACAAGAGCGTCATCGATCTGTCGCAGAAGGTCGACACCCTCACCAAGCGCTTCGAATCGCTGTTCGCGCAGGCCGACGAGCTCACCAAGAAACAGCTCGCGCTCGAGTCGCTCCACGAGCGCCTCGGCCAGGTCGACGATCTCGCGAAGAAGACGTCGTGGCAGATGGACTCGCTCCGTCAGAGCCGCCAGGATCTCGACGTCCTCCGCAAGGACATCCAGGACTTCTACGCCGCGCACGCCGAGGCGGCCAAGATTGGCGAGAAACTGAGCGGCGACCGCATCCGCCTCGAGGCCTTTGGCGAGCGGATGACGGCGTTCTCCGCGCAGGCGCCGGAGCTCGAAGCGAAGATGGAGGCGATCGTCAGCAAACTGCGGATCGTCGAGGAAGGGACGCAGAAGGCAACGCGGCTCCACGAATCGGTGGCCGAACTCGACGCCCAGATCACGCGCGTCGCCGCCCGCGTGCCGTTCGTCGAAAAACTCGAAGGCCGCCTCAACGGCCTCAACGCCGTCAGCGCCGACGTCGACGAAAAGCTGCAGGAGCAGCTCGCGCGCCGCACCGAGCTCGAGTCGCTGAAGGCGTCGGTCGACGGCCTCGCCGCGCAGATGGTCGACGCGCAGCACAAGTTGGACGCGGTTCGCGCGCTGCAGACCTCGCTCGTGCCGCTCCTCGACCAGGTGACGAACCTGAAGCACGAGATCGCCAGCGCCGAACGGCGCCTGGATGGCACACAGTTCAGCGAAGCGGCCGTCCTCGAGCAGGAGAAGCGCTACGTCGAGCTGGTGGCGACGAGCAAGGCGGTCGCGACCGAAGTGGCCGACCGCACCCGCCAGATGCAGGCGCTCGCCGAGGAGCTGTCGCGGTCGGCGAAGGTGAAGGACGAGATGCTCACCGAGCTCGATCGCGTCCAGAGCCGTCAGCGCGACACGGTCGGCCAGATCCAGGCGTCGGAGGATCAGCTCACGCGCGCCGAGCACATGTTCAAGCAGCTCGAGTCGCGGCGGTCCCAAGTCGCGTTCGGCGAGAAGAAACTAGCCGCGGTCGAATCGCGGCTCGTCGAGATCAAGCAGATCACCACCGAGCTCGACAAGAGCATCGCTGCCATCGCGAACCGCGAACAGCTGGTCAACGCCGTCAAGGCGGAGGTGGAGAACGTCCACCAGATCAGCGCCCGGAGCAAGGCCGATCTCGCGCACGTCACCGATCACCGCGGCGAAGTGGCGGCGCTCAAGAGCCAGGTCGACGTCCTGCTGTCACGGATCGCCGAAACCGACGAGCGGATCGCGCACATCGACGCGCGCCGCAAGATGGTCGACGAAGTGCAGACCAAGGCCAACGCGATCGTCCACGTGCTGGACGATGTGCGGATCAACCTGGAAACGCTCGGCGAGCAGAAAGCGGTCGTCGATCACGTCGCCGAGAAGGTGGCGCAGCTGGAGTTCATGCTGCAGGAAGCACGCAACGTCCTGCGCACACTGCAGCACGAGCGCGAGCTCGCCGAGCGCATCGAGCACGGCATCAAGCAGCTCCGCGCCAAGACGGTCAAGGTCGAGGACAGTCAGAGCCGCAGCGCGTAGGCCGGGCAGGTCGGGCGGGTCAGGCGGGTCGGAAAACGGGTACTCCGACCTGCCAGACCCGCCCGACCTGCCAGACCCGCAGCGTCAGCGAGCGGAGACGCGAAGCGTTAGCGAGGTTCGCTGCCCCGCGCCGAGCGCCACGCGCGTCGCGTTCGCGACGAGCGATTCCAGGAACTCCGGATTCTCAGTCTCTCCAGCGACATCGGCGATGCGTCGCTTGTCGACTGCGGCGATGTAGTAATCGGCGGGCGGCAGCCCGCGCACCGCGAACGACGCATCGCCCGACGCGTCCGCGACGGCGACAAAGCGGGACGTGGCGTACCAGCGCTCGCGGTCGGTGGCGAAGACGACGACCGCGGCGTCGCTGAACGGGCCGCGGCCGTTCTCGTCGGAGACCACGCCTGCGATCTCGCTCACCCGGTTCGTCATCACGACGGCGACATCGCGCAGCGACTGGCCGGCGGTTCCGAACGGCATCGGCTCGTCGGTGACGTCGAGACCGTTGACCAGGATCGCTTTTACCATCCATCCGTCCGGCGCATGGACGACCTGGAGGCGGCGCGGACCGCTGACGCCGCCCATCTCGAAGGTCCAGTCGTCGTGCACGTCCGCTCGCGCGACCGGATCGCTGGCCAGCGACACGAAATCGGGCTCGCTCACCAGCGGCGCCAATTCGAATCCGTCGGTCGTCGCCGGCGCGTCGCCGTCCTCGAACAGGACTTGGCCTGAGATCGTCGAGCCGCCCGACATCAGCAATGCGACGTCTGTGACGTTGGCGTCGGTGACGGTCACGAACCGCGCCGCGAACTGTCCTTCGATTGACGTGTCCGGTCGTGCCGTCCCTGCCTGCAGCGTGTACTCACCGGGCGACACGTCGGCGAACTCGAACGTTCCGTCCGCCTTGACCGAGCGCACGCCAGTCGCGATCGCGCCCGACCGGACACTTGGCGCGATCGAGACTGTCGCAGTCGCAGGTTGTCCATTCGGATCAACCACCCGGCCTGAGACGTGCGCGGTTCCACCCTTCACGAGGGCCACGTCGACGTTCACGCGGTCTTCGCCGTCGCGGAGCTCGACGAGCGCGGCGTCGTTGGGCGACAACGTCGCCGGATAATACGTCCGCGTGTAGCCTGGAAGCTCGATGGTCGGCAGGCCTGCATCGTGTTGATTGACCGTGGCGGAGATGACGTACTGGCCTGAGCTCAAGCCGTAGATCCGGAAACGCCCCCGGTCGTCGGTGCGGCCGCTCGCACGGAGCGCGACGCCTGGCGCGCCGACGAGTTGACGCCTGCCGCCAACCACGCGAAGCGCGTACACGGTTACGACGACGTTGTCGACCGCATCGCCGTATTCATCGACGACGCGGCCGGCAATCGCGTTGCCGCGATTCACCGCGACATCGACGCGAACCTCCGCGCGATCCGCGCCCATGACCACGAGCGCGCCGCGCTCCCACGGCGTCCGCTGACCGACGACCGTCGTTCGATAGGGCGGCATCGTTGTGCGGATCAGATAGGTGCCGGCCGCAACGTTGTGAAACGCGTACCAGCCGTCGTCGTCGGTTTGCGTGGAATCCGGGGAGAACAGTCGCCGGCTGGACTCGAGCTCGACGCGTGCGCGCGCCAGCGGCAGTCCCTCGGGCCCGACCACACGACCGCGAATGGTGCCAGGCGGCCCCGGTTCAGACGGCGGCGGAAGTACTTTCTGGGGCGTAGGCGTCGGCACGATCAAACCCGACACGTTGCGCGCCGGCGGCGCGATGTACTTGTTCGTCAGGTCGATGCCGGCGACTTCGTCGCCAGCCCCAACGTGGATCGGCTGCGCGCGCTGCAGGAACGGAACGCCCGGATAGTAAGTGAACGCGCCCGGCTGATCGAAAACGCTACGGCCACCAATGATTCGCGCACTACCCATCACTCCGACCGCGTAATCGCCGGCCGCAAGCCCAAACAGCCGGTACTCGCCATGATCGTCGGTTTCGGCGATGGCGACGCGTTCCGGTGTGATCGTCTTGCCAGCGCGAACGATCCGGTCGGCGACGACTGCCATCATCGGCGACGGCACACCGCGGTCCTCTGTCACACGGCCGGTGATCACCGCGCCGCGCGCCAGGCGAATTTCGATGCCGTCGGCGAACGGCACCTGTTTCGTCGCGAAGCCGGTTTTGGCTGCCGTCAGCGCGCGAGGCGCGGGGACAGCGACAACCACGAACCGCCCTTCGGCGTCCGTGAGCACCGGTCTCAGGTCCTCGCCGGGCATGAGTGCGATGCGCGCATTGCGGAGGGGTTCGCCGGTATCGGCGGCGACGACGCGGCCATGAATCGACGAGGACGCGGCCTGGCTTGGAGTTTGCGCGTGCGCGACCGCCGCGATCGCGACGACAGACGCGCACCACGCGGCGACGCGGGTGAGTGCCATCATCTCAACGATCGGCGAGCCGCAGCGCGACGGTGATGTGCGCGGCGTCGGTTCCCGCTGCGTAGCCAGCCTTCGTCGCGGTGACCACGAGATGGCCGGCGACTGCTGGTATTTCATACCGTCCGGCGGCGTCGGTGAGCACCGTCGCAGGCGCGTCGTCCGGGCGCGGCCGATCCGGCGTGCCGGCGACGCGGACTTCGGCATTCGCGAGCGGATCACCGGTCGCGGCGGAGACGACGCGTCCACGAATGGTGCCGCTGGCGAGCGGGGGGGCAGCGTGCGTGGGGGGAACATCGCGCGGCGGCTGCGCGAGAAGAAGGGCCGCCAGGACAAGGCCAGCCGCGCGAGCCATGATGGCTTCGCGGATCTTACACGTACACGCCTAGGCCACTCTGAAAGGGTGGCCCTACGTGCTGTCGTAGGGCCGGGCTTTCAGCCGGCCCAGGGCAAATTCAGTTCGCGAGACGGTACAGCGTGAGTCGCTGGCCGGCCATCAACTGCTGGTCCGCCAGGCGCGGGTTCCACGACTTCACCGACGCGACCGTGGTTTTGTAGAGACGGGCGATCGAGGCGAGCGTGTCGCCGCGTTTCACCTCGTAGCTGAACTTCACCCGATTCGACGTTTCGGAGCCCTGCGCCAGCTGCCCGGCTTCGGCGACGGTCTTCCGCGCCTCGGTCGCCGGCGCCGGCCGGTCGGTACGCGCCGCCATCAGGACGGTCGCTTCGTGCGGAACGATCAGCTTCTGTCCGGCGTTGACGCGCGCCGTGATGGCGAGGTCGTTCGCATCCGCCAGGTCGGCCTTGCTCACGTGAAGTTTCCGGGCGATCAAGGGCAGCGTGTCGCCGCGCCTGGCGACGTAGAACTTGAGCGAGGCGAGATCGGCGGGGGGCGCGTCGGCCAGCTTGGCCTGGACAATCCCGGCAGTCCCGACCGGCACCTTCAACTCGTAGTTGCTCGCCTTCACCGGCGTCGTCCAGCGGCGAAGCTCGGGGTTGAGGGCCTGAATCTCGTCCACCGGCGCGTCGGCCCATTCGGCGACCCGGCGCAGATCGACCGGGCGGGGGAGCGTCACCGTCTCGTAGCTGTGCGGCGGCTCCGGCTCGAAGTCGAAGCCGTACTGCGACGGGTTCCGCGCAATCACGATCGCCGCGAGAATCATCGGCACGTACTCGCGCGTTTCACGCGGCAGCACCTTCGGCTTTGCAGAAAGGGCCCAGAAATCGTCGGCGTGCGCAGTTCTCATCGCCCGCTGCAGCCGACCGGGACCGCCGTTGTAGGACGCCAGCGCGAGGTGCCAGTCGCCGTCGAAGATCTTGCTGAGCGTCCGCAGGTACTTCGCCGCCGCCACGGTGGCCTTCTCGGGGTCCGACCGCTCGTCGATGTACCAGTCGCGGTGGAGGCCGTTCTCGGCCGCGGTGCCGGTCATGAACTGCCAGACACCCTTAGCCTTCACGCGCGACAGCGCGTTCGGCTTGAAGGCGCTCTCCACCAGCGGGACGTAGGCGAGATCGAGCGGCAGCCCCTCGGCGCGGAAAACGTTCTGAATCATCGGCAGGTACTTGCTGCCGCGCCGCATGCCTTCCTCGATGAAGTCGTGCAGGCGTCCCTGGAACAGCTCGACGTAGGCAAGGACGCGCTGATTCAGCGGAATCGGAATGTCATGGTTCGCGTTCTGGAGGTCCGACGTGACGACGTCTTTGAGTTCGGGCGTCGCCGCCGGGGTGCCAATCGTCGTCGACAGCGCCAGCAGTTCGTCAATCGTGGCCGGCTCGTACTTCTTTTCTGTAAACCCGTCGCCGGTCGCCAGCGCCCGCACTTCGTAGGTGCTGATGCGATCGACGAGCCGATCGAAGTGCTCGCGGATCCGCGGCTCGGTCCGCGCGCCGTAGGGCGATTCGAGGAGCACGTCGACAGCGCGGTTGAATTCCTGCTTCGCGGCCTCAACATGGCCCTGTTCGAGCTCACGTTGGCCGGCCTTGAAGTGGCGGTCCGAGGTGGCAATCAGCGTGAGAACGGGGTCTTCAATCGGCGCCTTGGCGGCAGGCGCGGGCGGTACGGAATCAGCATTGGCCTTGGCGGCCGCCGCCGGCGCCGGCGTCACGACAGGAGCTTGCGTCTTGAGGCTTGAACCACAGGCCGTAACGAACGGGAGCAGCGCGAAAACAATCTGGCGCCGCCAGTAAGTTCCGAGCATTCGGGCGCTCCGCGATGTCGACCGGCCGCGATGTTCCGCCGCCGTCCTCATCGTAAGTCGCCCCCACCGCGGGGGCTCCGTGTTCTTCAACGCGGGGAGGGCTGGGGCCCCCGCACCATGGTTGAGGCAGTCTACTAAAAGCCGCCTCGGACGGTCAACAATAAGTCCAACGGGCTCAGCAATAACAGTCTTGTCATCCGCGCCAGGGCGTCACCGAAAATACACGATGTTGCTCGCCAAGGTCACGTGCTGCAGGGGTCACAATCGCGCGCTCTGACACCACCAGTTTTTTTCCCGCCTGAATCGCTCGCCGGACGTCTTCCTCACAGACGAAGTCCAGCGGCGCCTGGTCTGACGGGGGCGCGGCCCTACTCTCTGATATCGGTCTGTCACCCGTCGGACTGTCACATCCAGCCGCCGGACGGTAGCCGCGGGTGACGAGGAACTCGTCCACTCGACGGGAAAGGGCATCGGCGCTGATGCCGGTCGGGGCCGGCGGGCGGGGAGGGGCCGACGGCAGCGCGAAACCGCCTGGCGCGGTCGTGTCGCCGGGCCGGTGCGCGGACCCCATGCGGTCCCACCGGCTAACGGTGGGCGTGACCTCATACGCCAGCCGTTTGATGTTCAGCAGATGCCTCGGCGAGATGTTGTCGGAGGTGATGTTTCCACCGTAGCCGCCGCAGCCAAGCGTCATCGCCGGATCCAGGCCAGTCGACAGGCCGACCGACCCATGCGTTGTCGGCGAGTTGACGACGATGCGGAACGCCGGCTTGTGCAGGCCGAACTCGAGGATCACCTGCTCGTTCTGCGAGTGGATAGACATCGTGTGGCCCATCCCCCCATATCGCAGGATCTGCTTGCAGCGCTCGCAGCCCTCACGCCAGTCCTTGACGACGTAATACGACAGCACCGGGCAAAGCTTCTCGATCGAGAGCGGGTAGTCGCGGCCGACGCCTTCGAGCGGTGCGAGCAGCACGCGGGTTTCCGCCGGAACGGTGATGCCGACCTTCTGCGCGATGGCGACGGCGGGTTTGCCGACGAGTACCGGGTTCGGCAGCCGCTGCGGCGTCACCAGGACGCGCGCGAGCGCCTCCATCTCCGCCGCGTTCATGAAGTAGCCGCCCTGCGCCTGGAACTCGCGCTTGACGGCGTCCGCGATCGGCGCATCGACGACGACCGAGTTTTCCGACGAACACAGTACGCCGTTGTCGAACGTCTTCCCGGTGATGACGTCGTGAACGGCCTTCTTCACATCGGCGGTGCGCTCGATGAACGCCGGCGCGTTGCCAGGACCGACGCCGTACGCCGGCTTGCCGGCGCTGTAGGCCGCGCGAACCAGACCCATGCCGCCGGTCGCCAGGATCACGGCGACGTCGCGCTGTTTCATCAACTCCTGGGTGCCCTCGAGCGTGACGATGGTCATCCAGTTGATCGATCCGGCGGGCGCGCCAGCGCGCCGCGCCGCCTCCTCCATCACCTCGGCCACCCGCGTGATGCACTTCACCGCCTGCGGGTGCGGGCTGATGACGATGGTGCAGCGCGCCTTGAGCGCGATCAGGATCTTGTAGATGGCCGTCGACGTCGGGTTGGTCGTCGGAATCACCGCGGCGACGACGCCGAACGGCTCCGCGATCTCGACGACCTTGCGATCGTCGTAGCGGGCGACCACGCCCACCGTCTTCATCGGGCGGATGAAGTTGTAGACCTTCTGCGAGCTGAAGAGGTTCTTCTGGATCTTGTCTTCGACGACCCCGTAACCGGTCTCGTCGACGGCAAGCCGTGCGAAGGCCTCGGCCTGCGACGTGGCGGCGGCGGCCATCGCGTCGACGATCGCGTCGATCCGTTCCTGGCTGAACTCGGCCAGTTCCAGCCAGGCCTGCTTGGCGCGGCGCGCCAGCGCGCGAGCTTCGGCAATCGAGGCGAGATCGCGGTCGGTTTGCGGGGAACTTACCGCTTCGGCCATCGGTCGGCGTTATGCGCCCTTGGGCAGGATCCGCTCGACTTCGGCGTGGGGACGGGGGATCACGTGGACCGACACGAGCTCGCCGACGCGTCGTGCGGCTGCCGCGCCGGCGTCGGTTGCGGCCTTCACCGCGCCGACGTCGCCGCGCACCATCACGGTGACGTAGCCGGCGCCGATGTATTCCTTGCCGACGAGCGTGACGTTGGCAGCCTTGACCATGGCGTCGGCGGCTTCCACCGACCCGATCAGGCCTTTGGTTTCAACGAGTCCGAGCGCTTCTTGAGCCATGTCGTATGAGGCGGCGCTGGCCGCCGAGCGGCTTGTCCGCCGTAGCTCCGGTCGAGCGAAGCCCGTGAGGAGCGAAGGCGGGGAACTCTAACAGATTGCGCCAGATGCGGCAACAACGCTATAATCATCGCTCGCAACTTTCACCATCGTTTCGACCTCAACAAGCAGCCAGTTGTCTATGATTTTGCGTCCTCAGGTACGAACGGTCGCGCTCGCTCTCACCGCGGTGGCCGTGGTGTCGAGTTCGACCTCCGCCTGCCGCAAGAAGGAGGCGCCAGCGCCGCCAGTAGCGACGCCGAGCGTCACCCTGAATCACGACAAAGCGCCGCTCGGCAGCCCCGTCGACATCCACTACAAGTTCGTCGTCGCAAACGACGCCCACTTCACGGAAGACTACCGCGTGATGGTTCATGTGGTCGATGCGGACGAGGAGCTGATCTTCGCCTTCGATCACAATCCGCCGGTGCCGACTACACAGTGGCAGCCGGGACAGACCGTCGAGTACACGAACACCGTGTTCATTCCGGTCTATCCGTACGTCGGCGAAGCCACCATCCAGATCGGGTTGCACTCGACGACCACGCAGAAACGCCTGCCGCTGGCCGGCACCGACGCGGGGCAGCGCGCCTACAAGGTCGCGCGCATCCAGCTCCAGCCGCAGACCGAAAATGTGTTCACCGTCTTCAAAGACGGCTGGCACCCGGCCGAGGTCGCCGAGCACAATTCAACCGTCGAATGGCAGTGGACGAAGAAGGACGCCACCCTCTCGTTCAAGAACCCGAAGAAAGACTGCGTGTTCTACTTCGACGTCGATAACCCGGGGAGCGTCTTCAACGAGCCGCAGCAGGTGCAAGTGAAACTCGGCGGCCAGACGATCGATCAGTTCACGCTCGAGCCGAAGAAGCCGCAGCTCCGGAAGATCCCGTTGACGACGGCTCAGCTCGGCGCGGCCGATGTGGCCGAACTCGTCATCTCGGTCGACAAGACCTACGTTCCGGCCGTGCTCAACACTGGCAGCAAGGATCCGCGCGAACTCGGTATACGCGTCTTTCACGCGTTCATCGATCCCCGATGAGCATGAAACGCACCTCGTTCGCCGCGCTCGCGGTGTTCCTGTTCGCGCTGCCGGCGCGTGCGGAGATCGTGTTCTTCAGCACCGGCCGGACGCTGTCGATCAGGGAGCACCGGATCGATCCCACCGACGACGAGAAGCTGATCCTCATGCTGCGCAACGGCGGGGAAATCGTGTGCGAGCCCGGAGTGATCGATCGGATCGTGCCCGACGAAGTGCCGTACCCCGAACCGCAGGTCGAGGAATCGGTCCAGGTTCTCGCGGTCGCCGCGCCGCCCGCGCCGCCGGTGAAATACGGGGAGATCATCGACAAGGTCTCGGCCGAGAACGACGTCCCGGCGAACCTCGTGCGCGCCGTGATCCAGGTGGAATCGGCGTACCACGAGCGCGCGCGGTCGCCCAAGGGCGCAATGGGGCTCATGCAACTGATGCCCGCGACAGCGAGGCAGTTCGCGGTCGCCGACCCGTACGATCCAGCGGCGAACATCGAGGGGGGCGTGAAATACCTGAAGTCGCTGCTGCAGCGGTTACCGGTCGCGCTGGCGCTCGCGGCGTACAACGCCGGGGAAGCGGCTGTGCAGCGGTTCAACGGCATCCCGCCGTACCGCGAAACACAGGATTACGTCGCCCGCATCCTCCGGCTCGCCAGTCGTTAGCCAATCCGCGCAATTCCGTCCGCCCTTTCGCGGTCCGGCACGGTCTAACCCTCAAGACACCGTGCCATAAGTTGATACAATTACTAGCAGTTCCGATGGAGTTTCGCTGCCGGCTTGCGTCGCCAAACGGGGAGATTGTCGAGGGCGTGTACGCCGCCGACAGCGAATCCCGCCTGCGCCATGAATTGGAAGAGAAAGGACTCTATGTTCTTTCTTTGCAGCCCAAGAACGCCATCGCCGGCATCTCGCTGCGGTTGCCGCAGCGCAAAGGCGTGGCGACGCGCGAGTTCCTCGTCTTCAACCAGGAACTGGCGACATTGCTCAAGGCCGGCATGCCGCTCGTCCAGTCGCTCGACCTGCTGAAGCGGCGGGTCGCCTCGCCGGTCTTCCGATCGGTGCTCGACGACGTGCACGAGAAAGTGCGCTCGGGCACCGCACTGTCCGATGCCTTCGCGATGCACGGGGATCTCTTCCCGAGCGTCTACACCGCGTCGATTCTCGCTGGCGAGCGCAGCGGCAACCTCGACGCGGTCCTTCGCCGCTATGTCGAGTACACCAAGATCATCCAGACGGTGAAGAGCAAGACGGTCTCCGCGCTGGTCTATCCAGCGATCCTGATCACGCTCGCAGTCGGCCTGGTCACGATCATCGTGCTCAAGGTCGTGCCGGCGTTCTCGGACTTCTACGCAACGTTTGGCGCCGATCTGCCGCTCATCACCCGGATCATCGTCCGCATCTCGGATGTGCTGCGGTCGCAGTTCCTCCTGATCATCGGCATTGTCGTGGTCGCCGTCGCGGTGGTCGTCAGCTGGGTCAAGCAGCCGGGTCAGCAGGCGCGGTTCGACCATCTGCTGCTCGGGCTGCCCGTGCTCGGCCAGATCGCGCGCAAGTTCTCGACCTCGCAGATGTCGCGGACCCTGGCGACGCTGCTCGGCGGCGGTCTGCCGCTGGTCAACGCACTCGACATCGCGGCGCAGTCGATCGGCAATCAATACATGGCGAAGCAACTCGGCATCGTCAGCGGACGCGTGCGCGAGGGAGAGTCGTTCGCGGCGGCGCTCGAAGCGCGCCATGTGTTTCCCGAAGTGGCGGTGAAGATGGCGGAAGTCGGCGAGTCGACCGGCGCGCTGCAGGACATGCTGAACACGGTCGCCGACTTCTACGACGAAGAAATCGCGACGAACATGGACCGGTTCGTGACCCTGGTCGAGCCGATCCTGCTCGTCGTCATGGGCATCGTCATCGCGGGCCTTCTGCTCGCGCTGTACATGCCGCTGTTCCAGTTGAGCTCAGTGCTCGGAAGTTAATGGCGACGCAGAACACGCAACTCCACGATCCGACAACCGATATCAGTTCGACCTTCGGTCCCGACGAACATCGTGCCGAACTCGAGCAGGCGCGGCGGCTCGCCGAGCGCTACCGCCTCGAGTTCATCGACATGGACACGTTCCGGATCGATCAGGATCTGTTCCGATCGATTCCGGCCGACCTGATGCTCCGCTACAACTTCGTGCCGTACCGGCGCGTCGGCAAGACGCTCGAGATCGTCGTCTCCGATCCGACGAACCTGCCGATGATCGACGAGCTGGGCGTCCTGCTGTCGACGCCGATTCGCGCCGTCGTTGGTCCGAAGTCGGCAATCGAGTCGATCCTGAAGAAGAGCGAGAGCTCCCAGCGGGTTCTCGAGGAGGCGACCGAGAGCTTCCAGCTCCAGGTCCTCAAGGAAGACGAAAACGGCGACGAGAGCCTGACCGTCGAAAAGCTGACGAGCGACGCGAGCCCGATCATTCGATTGGTCGACTCGACGATCTACACCGCGATCCAGCGGCGGGCGAGCGATATCCACATCGAGACGCAGGACGACGCAGTGCACGTCAAGTATCGGATTGACGGCGTGCTGCAGCCGGCGATGCGGCCGATCGCCAAGCAGTTCCACAGCTCGATCATCTCGCGCATCAAGGTGATGGCGGAGCTCGACATCGCCGAGAAGCGCGTCCCGCAGGACGGCCGCTTCCGGATGCGCACCACCGGCAAGACGATCGACTTCCGCGTCTCGATCATGCCGAGCGTGCACGGCGAGGACTCGGTCATCCGTATTCTCGACAAGGAATCGATCAGCGAGCAGTTCACGGAGCTGCGCCTCGACATCCTCGGGTTCCCGGAGGCGGAGCTGAAGCGCTTCCGCAAGTACATCGCCGAACCCTACGGCATGGTCCTCGTCACCGGGCCGACTGGCAGTGGCAAGACGACGACCTTGTACGCGGCGCTGTCCGAGATCAAGTCGATCGAGGACAAGATCGTCACAATCGAAGATCCGGTCGAGTACCAGCTGAAAGGCATCACCCAGATCCCGATCAACGAGAAGAAGGGGCTCACCTTCGCACGCGGCCTGCGCTCGATCCTCCGCCACGACCCGGACAAGATCATGGTGGGCGAGATCCGCGACAACGAGACTGCCCAGATTGCGATCAACTCGGCGCTCACCGGCCACCTGGTGTTCACGACCGTCCACGCCAACAACGTACTCGACGTGCTCGGCCGCTTCCTCAACATGGGCGTCGAAGCCTACCAGTTCGTGTCGGCGCTGAACTGTGTGCTCGCCCAGCGGCTGGTCCGCAACATCTGCCACCACTGCAAGCGGCCGGTGAAGGTGACGCGGGCGCTTCTCGACGAGTCGGGCCTCGACCCGACGCTCGAGCACACGCACACCTTCTACGAAGGGATCGGCTGCATCGAGTGCGGCGGCACGGGCTACAAGGGCCGGACCGCGATCTGCGAACTGCTCGATCTCAGCGACCGCATCCGCGAGATGATCCTGGAGAAGCGGCCGACCTCGGAAATCAAGAAAGCGGCGCGCGAAGAGGGGATGCGCTTCCTCCGCGAATCGGCCGTCGAGCAGGTGATGAACGGCGTCACCACGCTCCGCGAAATCAACAAGGTCACGTTCGTCGAATGAGCTTTCTGTCTACGCTGCGCGACAGCCCGGCACCGGCCGTCGCTGTGGAGATCGCCGCGAACCGGGTGTCGGCGGCCGCCCTCGAGTGGCACGGCGGCCAGGCGACGGTCGCCCTGCACGCGTCCGAGCCGCTGCCGGCCGGCGCGCTGGTCCCGGCGCTGACGGCGGCGAACACGCACGACCGCGCGCAGGTCCTCGAGCCGCTCACGCGCGTGCTCGAGCGGGTCGGCCGGCCGCGCCGTGTCGGCCTCGTCGTCCCCGACGTTGTCGCCAAGGTCTCGCTGGTCAAGTTCGAGACGATTCCGGGCAAGGCGCAGGAACTCGATCAGTTGATTCGCTGGCAGGTGCGCAAGGCGGCGCCGTTCGCGCTCGAAGAAGCCCAGATCAGTTACATTCCCGGCCTGCGCGGCGACGACGGGCAGGAATACGTCGTGTCGCTGGCGCGGCGCAGCGTGATCGAGGAGTACGAAGGGTTGTGCGCCGCGGCCGGCGCGCACGCCGGGATCGTCGACCTGTCGACCTTCAACGTCGTCAACGCCGTGCTCGCCGGGACGCCGACGCTGACGGCGGACTGGCTGCTCGTGAACATGGCCGCCGACTACACCTCGATCGCGCTGTTGCGCGGGGAGAACCTGATCTTCTTCCGGAACCGCGCCGCCGACACCGAAGGCACGCTCGCCGACCTGGTCCACCAGACGACGATGTACTACGAGGATCGGTTGAAGGGCGCCGGGTTCGCGCAGGTGATCCTCGCCGGCGCCGGAGCGGCGCCGAGCGATCAGGCGATCGACATGGACGCGGCGCGGCGAAACCTGGAGGAACGGCTGCGCACGCCGGTCGATCTCGTCGATCCGCGGACCGCGGCCACGCTGACCGATCGCATCACGGCGGCACCGGCGCTGCTCGACACGCTCGCGCCGCTGGTCGGCCTGCTGCTGCGCGATCGCGTCAAGGTGCCGGCATGATCCGCACCAACCTGTCGACGCGTCCGTTCTACAACGAGCGCACCGTCCGGACGCTGCTGCTCATCGTCGCGGTTGCGGTCGTCGCCTTCACGGCGTTCAACGCGTCGCGCGTCCTGCGCTACTCGCGCAGCGACACACGCCTGCAGACGCAGGCCGCGCGCGACGAGGCGCGGGCCGCGGATCTGCGGCAGCAGGCGACGCGTCTGCGCGCGACGGTCAACACCAAGCAGATCGAGTCGGCGTCGGTCGACGCGCGCGACGCGAACGACCTGATCGATCGGCGCACGTTCTCGTGGACCGATCTCTTCAACCGCTTCGAGAGCACGTTGCCTGACGACGTGCGGATCACGATCGTGCGGCCGAAGCTCGAAGAAGGAGTATTCACCGTCGAAATCCGCGTCATCGCGCGGACGATCGAGGACGTTGACCGGTTCATGGAGAACCTGGAAGGCAGCGGCGCATTCAAGAACACCTTGGCGGCTGAGGACCGACCCGAGGAGCAACCACAGACCGTGGGCGCCGCCGGCGGGCCGCCGCAGCTGAATGCAACGATCACGACGACGTACCTGCCGGACGTCGGACATCCGTCCGGGCCGTCAAGCCGGCAGACGAGAGGCGTGCGCCGATGATGCCGCTGTGGAAGCGCATCCTGATCGAAAAGCGCGCTATCGTCGCGCCGCTCGCCATTGGCCTGCTGGCCAATATCGCCGCGTACGCGCTCTGGGTGTATCCGCTTGGCGTCAAATCGGCGACCGCCGTCGATCGCGCGGCGGCGGCGACGCAGTCGCTGAAAGCCGCCGAGCAGGATCTGGCCAACGCGCGCGCGCTGGTCGCTGGCAAGAGCCGCGCCGAGCAGGAGATCGCGACCTTCTACGACAAGGTGCTGCCGGCCGACTTCTCGTCGGCGCGGCGTCTCACCTACACGACGTTGCCCAACCTTGCGCGCAAGGCCAACGTGAAGATGCTCGGACGCCGCGAAGAGATCGATAAGACGGAAAAGGACGCGCGCCTCGGCATCCTGCATATCGAGACGCAGTGGGAAGGCGACTACGAGGGGCTGCGGCGATTCATCTACGAGCTCGAAAGCGATCCGGCATTCGTGATCATCGACGACGTGGAAATCGTCCAGCAGGAACCGACCAAGCCGCTGACGCTGCGGATGAAGCTGTCGACGTATTACCGCCAGGGCGCGGCCAATGGCAACTGAGCGCCGCCAGAAGGTCCTGCTCGGGCTGCTGGCGGTCGTGCTCGTAGCGGTTGCGATCTACCAGCTGTGGCCGGCGACGTCTGCGGCACCGCCGGCGTCGTCTAATCGTCAAGCGGTCGCGACGCGCGGCACCGGACGGGCGGAGCAGGCCGCCTCCGCGCAGGGCGCGCCGGACGTGCACCTCGAGGCGCTCGAGGCCGAGAAGCCGAAACCGACCGGGACGGATCGCAACCTGTTCCGGTACAAACCGAAGGCGCCGCCGCCACCGCCACCGACCCCGCCGCCCGCAGCGGATCCGGTTGTGACGGCGCCGCCGGTGGTGCCGTCCGGGCCGCCGCCGCCAGCGCCGCCGCCGCCGATTCCGCTGAAATTCATCGGAATCATGGGGCCGGACAACGGCAAGATCGCGGTGCTCAGCGACAGCAAGGGCCCGCCGATTTCGGCCAAGGAAGGCGAGCTGGTGCTGGGACAATATCGCGTGCTGAAGATCGGTGTAGAGTCGGTCGAAGTTGCCTACGCCGACGGACGAGGCCGGGTGACGCTCCGGCTGTCCGGACAACCATAGGATTGATGACCTTGCAGATCGCTGATTGTAAATGGCAGCTCGGCGTCCTTCTCGTCGCCGCCGCGCTCACCGCCGGCGGTTGCGCGGCAGGCAAGGCCTTCAGTCAGGGCGATGCGGCAATGAAGGCCGGCAACCTCGACGAGGCGGTCGCCGCGTACCGAAAGGCGACGCAGGCGGCGCCGGATAACGTGAACTACCAGATCGCCCTGCAGCGCGCGATGCAGGCCGCATCGCGATCCCATCTCGAAAAAGCTCACGACTTCGAGCAGAAGGATCAACTCGAGGCCGCCCTCGGCGAGTACAAACAGGCGAGCGACTACGATCCGAGCAACCGCACGGCGACGGCGAAGGTGACGGAGCTCGATCGAATTATTCGCGATCGGATCGAAGCGGCGCGTCCCAAACCGGCGATCACGCAGATGCGCGAGCGTGCCCGTCAGAACTCGGCGGAGCCGATCCTCAACCCGGCCTCGCGCGAGCCACTGAATTTCCGCTTCAACAACGTCAGCGTCCGCGACATCCTCACCACCATCGGCAACGCGGCGGGGTTCAGCGTCAGCTTCGATCGCGAGTTCGCGGATCGGCCGACGACCGTGCAGCTCGATCAGATCCCGCTCGAGCAGGCGCTCAACCAGATCATGACGATGAACCAGCTCTCCTACAAGGTGCTGAGCGAGCGGTCCATCTTCGTCTTCCAGGACACGCCGCCGAAGCACGCGCAGTACGACGAGCAGGTCGTCCGTACCTTTTACCTGTCGCACGCCGACGCGACCGAAATGTCGCAGATCCTGAGCACGATCATCCGACTGCCCGGTATCGCCGTGCAGCCGGCGATCGCGCCCAACCGCACGACCAACACCTTGACGGTGCGCGGCACCAGCTCGGTGGTGCAGATCCTCGAAAAGATCATCGAGCAGAACGACAAGCCGCGCGCCGAAATCGTCATCGACGTGGAGATTCTCGAAGTCGATCGCTCGCGGACGAAGAACTACGGCCTCGAGCTCTCGAACTACGCAGTCGGCACCATCTTTTCGCCGGAAGCGAACCCGAACGCCGGGACGGTGACAGGCGGCGGCACGGGTGGCACGGGCGGCACGGGCGGCACGGGCGGCACGAACACGGGCACCGGCGGCTCGGCAACCGCGGCAGCCGTCGGCGCGTTCAACCTCAACACGATCTCCCGAGGGATCAGTACTACGGACTTCTACCTCACTGTGCCGCAGGCGATCGTCCACTTCCTCGAATCGGATAACCACACGCGGATCATCGCGAAGCCGCAGTTGCGCGGCGCCGAAGGCGGGAAGCTCAGTCTCCGGCTCGGTCAGCGCATTCCGGTGATCTCGACCAGCTACACGCCGATCGCGACGGGCGGCGCGGGCGTCAACCCGCT
>Ga0075425_100000385_pt1 | contig 40837 bp, 55 predicted proteins | sample SoiMethybrSBSTD4_FD_75300 | JGI IMG/M metagenome (GOLD analysis project Ga0075425, IMG submission 75300) | Bulk soil microbial communities from a Populus tree surrounding site in Tennessee, USA - Soil MetaG P. TD hybrid SBSTD4 | ecosystem: Environmental > Terrestrial > Soil > Tree plantation... | reverse complement strand
CTCGTGAACGACCCGACCGGGTACCCGACGAGCTCCTCCTTCCGCGCGGCGGCCGGGAAGTACACCCGGATCCCGAACGCGGCGTGGATGAACGTCGGGACCGCGATGACCCTCATCAACTGGATCAGCCTACCGGGGGTGAACGGTGCCCACGACCGGTACCTGATCGGCTGCGCCGAGCTCTCCCTGGCGACCGGGTTTGCGATGTACAACTTCATCGGCGAAACGCGGCTGGCGACCCTCTACCACACCACGGCCGGCGGCAACCACATCGAGCGCCTCGGCGCGGGGGACATCACGACCGGGGACAAGACCATGATCGCCATGACGTACGACGGCCTGCGGGTGCGGGCGTATATCGGCCGTCCCTCGACCGGGCTCGTCCTGGACTTCGCGGGCGCCGCGCACGGGAGTCCGGAGCCGATCAACGCGGCGACGCAGGACTTCTGCGTCGGCTCCTATCCGGACGCCGCCGGGGCCGAGAGTGACGGCCTGCACGAGGACGGGATCCTGTATTCCGGCCTCTGCATGAGCCTGGCGCAGCTCGCGGCCATCTACAACGCCGGGAAGTAGGCCGGGGGCCGTTTTGACGCGCCCCGGCGTGGCGTGGTAGCGTTCACCCGACCAGAACACCGCCCCCGGGCGGAAGGAGCCGAATGTGGAATAAGCCGGTCCGATCGCTCGTCGCCGCCCTCTTCCTCCTCGCCGGCCGTTCCGCCGCGGCCCTCCCGCGGACCGTGACCGACGCCCAGCAGGCGTACATCGTCCACCAGCCGTTCTCGATGAACCTCGGCTTCTCGTCCACGAACACCGGGGTCCTCCTGCCCTTCAAGATCGACCCGTCGACGGGCGGCCTCATGGTCACGCCCGTCAGCTCGAGCACGGCCGCGAGCGTCTCGCAGTCGACGAGCCCGTGGATCGTGTCCATCTCGACCGCGTCCTTCGGCGGCGCGGCGACGAAGCCGATCTGGGTCACGCAGACTGGGACCGGGGGCGCGACAAACATCTGGGGGACGGTGACCGCGAACGCGGGGACCGGCACCTTCACCGTATCCCTCACGGGCCAGCCGAATGCCACGGTCACGGCGAACGCTGGCACGGGGACGTTCACGGTGTCGCTGACGGGACAGCCCAATGCGACGTTCAACCAGGGCATGGCCGCAGCGAATGCTGCCGGATGGCTCATGACCCTCTCCGTGACCGGGGCCGCGACGGGGGCGAGTGACGTGTGGCCCTTCCATGTGTCGTTCTCCAACACGCTGCCGGGGTATTCCTCCGCGAACGCGGCGTTCGTACAGCCGCAGAGCGGGGCGCAGGTGCCTTTCAGTTTTAGCATCACGGGTGTCGGGTCGATCACGAACACCTGCTATGTCACAAGTTGGACACTCTCTACCACGGGGTCGCAAGGGTTCATCGACTGCCGAGGCGCGGCGTCCATCACGATCAAGGTGGATAACAAGGTGGCAACGGACCACGCGGCGTATGGCGGGCAATCCTCGACTCTGTCGTGGGACAGCGCGTTCGGCGGCTATCTTCCGACAACCGCCACCGACCCGTTGTGGAATGATTCGCTGTCCCCGTCGAACGTCATCATGACGAGCGGAACGTATGTCATTCCCTCGCCCCCGCCCTTCCTGCGACTGCGATGGTTTGGGCCGACGCCGGTCGGTGAAGGGCAGACGCTCAGCATCAAGTACACGATCAACTTCAAGAACGGGGGGTCAAACATCTTCGAGGCGGGGCCGACGCCGCCGATGCACGGGCCGACGCCCTGATGCGTCGTATTCTCGCGGCGATCCTATTCGCTGCTGGACCCGCATTCGCGTTCACCGGAAGCGCCCCATGTCTCGGCATGAAGGCAACCTCGTTCGGTGGATACGCGGCGTCACTCGACGACGACGAAAAGGATTACGTCACCTACGTCATCACGCCGAACGCCACGCTGACGCCGGACGCCGCACGCGGGTCGGGCGTGGCGACGTTCACGCGCACGACGGGTAGAACATATGTCAATCCAACCACAGGACTACTCGTGCGAGGAATCTCCGGGGAAGTGGGGATCGAGGCGAATGGGATCATCATGGAGCCTGCTGCCACGAATGATCTACAAAACAACGACAAGTTGAGCGGCACCCCATGGATTGCTACGAACATGACGGCGGCGTTCACGTCTACTGGACCGGACGGCGTGGCGAACAACGCAACCCGCCTGACGGCCACCAGCGCGAACGCGACCATCTACGCGGACATTACATCGTCGAACGCGGCTCGGTCGCAGTCTCTCTGGATTCGCCGGATCACTGGAACGGGGAATATCGACATGACGATTACCCGCGACGGAAGCATGTGGCTCACACTCACCGTCACGGGATCGTGGATGCAAGTGCTTGGGCTGCAAAACATCACAGCCAAAGACCCGCGCTTTGCCATTCGGATCGTGACGAGCGGCGATGCCGTTGACGTGTGCCTCTGTCAGGATGAGGCTGGGGTAACCTCCACGTCGGCCATCATCACGGGTGGTGGCGTGGTCACGAGGAACCGCGATGCCCTGACGCTCGTATCGGCAGGAAACGTGATGTACCCCGGATCGCTGTTCACAATTTCGGACGTGAACTTTGTCAGCGGGGGGGCACAATATACGATCACTACGGGATCAGGGGGCGGTATCACGCAGGGCGTACACAACTCCATGACGGCCACCACTGGCGTGTCCGGAATGGCGGGCACTACCGCTTCGGCCCAGTGGAATATCGCGGGCGCAACATTTGTAGTAGGGACGAGATTGGCCCTTGGGCAGTCTTACACGACCAACCTGACGAAAGCATTTAGCAGCGGCAAGCAAGTTGGTGCAACCGATACGGTCTGCGCGATGCCGGATGGTTCGACGGCCAATACGACGTTTGGAGCCGTCGGGAGCGGCGGTAGCCCGCTGCGCGGCCACGTCTACCGCGTCATCTTCTACGCGGCCCCGCTCTCTGTTGTGGACGGATCGGTTCGCACGGCGAGTACATTGTGACCCGCTGCCTGCTGCTGGCCCTGCTGATGGCCGGATGCGCCACGGGGCCGCTGGTCCTGCATCAAGGGGATGTCCTTGATACCGGCACCGGCCATGTGACGCGGAAACACGGTGACGGGCAGGACGCGGCGGCGCTGTTTGGCGGCATCCTCGCTGTCGTCATCGCGTTGAATGTGGGAAAACGATGATCGATCTCGACGCGGTAGGGCTGTACCGGATGGCGTTGGCGCTGACGGCGTTCTGTTTCTATATGTGCCTCGGCGGTCCGGTCGGCGTGGGCGGGAGGGGACGGTAATGCCCGACGACCAGATGCCCCCCGGCGGCGGTGAGCGGCCCGCGATCCGGTTTGCCGTGGCCGACGCCCTGCGGCGGGAGCGCAAGACCATCGCCGCGGCCGTCTCGGCCGCCCTCGGCACGGCGGTCGTCCTCTTCGGGATCTACGACCGCGTCCACGCCTGGCGCGTGAACGAGATCAGCGGGATCGTCGAGAAGGCCGTCACGGCGGCGGTCCAGCCGTTGAAGGACGAGCAGGCGAAGCAGGCCCTCGCGCTGGCGGTACTCCAGACGCGGCTCGACGACATGAAGGCATGGCGCGTCTCGATGAGCCACGGCAACGGCGAGGCGTCGGTCGCGGTCGGGGCCGGCCGCGGGCAGTAGTATGATGGCATTGTTTTCAGACCCACACGCGGCCCTCGGGCCGAAGGAGCACGACGAATGAAGAAGACCCTGATCGCAGCGGTCGCGCTGCTCGGCCTCTGCGGCCGGGCGCTGGCCGTCACCACGAGCACGCCCGTCCAGCTCGACCACGCCCTGTCCGTCTCCGGCTCCGTCTACGCCGTGACGCACGACGTCACGGTCATCGCCCTGCCCGCGGGCGAGACGGAACTCAGCATGATCTGGTCCTACAGCACGAACGGCGCCGCGCAGCCTGGGGGCGCGTTCAGCTTCACGCGGAGCACGAACGGCTCCACGCTCGGGACCTTCCGCCACTTCCTGCCCATGCAGTCGGGGGTCGAGTACACCCGGCATCTCCAGGTGCCGACCGGCGGGATGAACCTCTACATCGTGGACGCTTCCGGGTCCGCGCCGTTCTCGAACAACCTGCTCGCGACGAACGCGTTCATCTGGGTCGAGACGCGCAAAGCCTTCGGGCACACGCCCGCCAACACTCGCTAAGGAGGACCCCATGCCCGACCAGGATCCCGCAGCCTCGACCGGCTCGAAGTCGATCTTCCAGAGCAAGACGATGATCGTGAACACGGCCATCCCGGCGGCCCTCGCGATCACGGCGCTCGTCTCCCCGCACGCCGCCGACCAGGTGAAGACCTACGTCGCGGCCAACCTCGAGGGCGTCATCGCCCTGTGGGGCGCGATCAACATCGCGCTGCGGTGGCTCACCAAGGGCCGCGTCTCGTTGTTCGGTTCGGACTCCTAACCCTTCCGACGCATGACTCCTGACGACCCCCGGGGCGCGGCACCCGCCGCCCCCGGGGCGGCTCGCGTCCCGCCCTTCATCGGCGCCGTCCACGGCGTCGACATCAACCACGACGACGACATCGACTGGCCGGTCCTCTACGCCGCCGGCTCCCGGTTCGCCTTCATCAAGGCGCGGGAGGGCGTGACGTTCGCGGATCCGGACTTGCGCGAGAACTTCGAGGCCGCTCGAGCTGCCGGGTTCTGCTGCGGCGGGTATCATTTCTTCCGGCCGCTGGCCGACGTCGCCCGCCAGGTGGACGCCTTCCTCGCGGACCTGCGCGCGATCGGCGGGCTTCAACTCCAGCCGGTCCTCGATCTGGAGTGGTGCGGGAAGGACGTCACCGGGGACGGCACGGGGGACGACTGGACGCGGCTCACGCTCCACGAGCGCCGGCAGGTGATCTCCCAGGCGCTCAACCACGTCAAGTTCGCCACGGGCCGGCGGCCGTTGATCTACTGCGGCCGGTCGTGGGTCGACGAGCAGCTCGGCGGGTGGATCCCGCCGGAGGGCATCGCCCGGCTCTGGGTCGCGGACTACCGGCCCTATCCCCCCGCGATGCCCGCGCCCTTCTCGCAGTGGGAGTTCTGGCAGTACGGGGAGGAGCGGATCGCCGGCTGCGACCACGCGGTCGACGTGAACTGGTACGCCGGCACGGAGGCCAGCCTGCGGCAGATCCTCCGGCCCCTCGCGTGAGCCGCCCCGTCGACGCCTCGCTGGTCGCCTGCCTGCGGGACGTCCACCCCGAGCTCGCCGCGGAGCACGGTCGCCCGCCGACCCTGGCCGAGGTCATGGAGCTCATTGGGGAGGAGCGGACCGCGCCGACGGTGCGGTACAACCTCGGGCGGCTGGGGCTCCCGCTGACCGACGGGCGGGCGGTCCGGCGGACGGGGGCGGCTTGACAATGGCCCGTCATCTTGTTTACAGTGTCCTCCGTGGCATTTAGACCGTCCCCCCCGCCTCCGGGCACCATGACGATGACAGATGCCTCCAAACGGCTCAAATTGAGCCGCCCCTACCTCTACGGCGTCATCCGGGGGATGGGGATCGTCCCCCTCCTGGAGCCGTCCCGGGGGGACGGCAAGCGGTGGCGGTCCCGCCGCCGGCAGCTCCTCACGGACCGCAACCTCCGGGACATCCGGACGAGGCTGTCGAGTGCCTGAGCAGCGAGTCCGGATCGAGGACGGCCGGCAGCGGTTCTCCCACGTCCCCTTCCCGCTCATCAACGCCATGCGGCAGGGGCTCGTCCCGATGGCCGCGGTCGCGCTGTACGCCGCCCTCGACCAGTACCGCGACCGCCAGACGGCCCGGGCATGGCCGGGCATCCGGGCGCTCGCGCGGGACATCGGACTGAGCCACGGGCGCGTCCATCAGCTCCTCCAGGACCTCGAGCGCGCCGGGTTTATCACGATCGAGCGGGACAAGAACCCATCCCGACCCGCCGTCTACACCCTGCGGTATGCGCCGCCCCCGAAGCCCGCGAGGGGCAGCGGATCGCGTCCAGCCGGTTGGACGCGTCCAGCTCGTGTCCACCCCGATTTGGTGTCAGCACCACTGACACCGCTAGGGGTTGATCCTCGTGTCCAATCGCCTATAAGTACTTCATCCATATCTTCGGAGTTCCATGTGAACCAGCCCGCCGCCCGCGGGAGTGGTTCGGAGCCGGACCCGGACCCGGTCCGGACCGCCCGATTCCGCCGCCTGGTGGAGGACCGCCGCCGGAGGACTTGACGCGCCCGGGGGTAGCATGGTAAACAAGATGCAGACCGCCGCAGGGTGCGGCGGTACTTGTGATCGAAAAGGAGAACACGATGAGCTATGCGAAGCGTTGTGAAGAGAATGACAATGTGCCCGCCGCTTGTGAATCCACTGCTGTAATTCCTTCAATCACGCTCGCCGACGGCGAGGCGCTGGTCCTCCGGACATGCCGCCAGGACATGACGAGCCACGACGATTTCACCTGGCCGAACTCCGGACCGGTCGCGGCGCCGGACTGGAGGAAGGACGGCGAGTGCGGCCACGGCCTGCACGGGCTCCTGTGGGGAATCGGCGACGGCGGTCTACTGAACTGGGCCGAGGATGCGATCTGGCTCGCGGTGAAAGTGAAGGCGGCTGAGTGCCAGAACCTCGACGGAAAAGTGAAGTATCCCGCAGGCGAGGTCGTCTACTGTGGCAAGCGTGAGGAGGCGGTCGAGCTCATCATGCGCCACCTTCCGGACGCCGGGATGAAGGCGGGGATGGTGTGTGGGATCACCGGCGCGACCGGGGACCGCGGCAGCGCCTCCGCGACCGGGTACCTCGGCAGCGCCTCCGCGACCGGGGACCTCGGCAGCGCCTCCGCGACCGGGGACCTCGGCAGCGCCTCCGCGACCGGGTACCGCGGCAGCGCCTCCGCGACCGGGGACCGCGGCAGCGCCTCCGCGACCGGGTACCGCGGCAGCGCCTCCGCGACCGGGGACCTCGGCAGCGCCTCCGCGACCGGGTACCGCGGCAGCGCCTCCGCGACCGGGGACCGCGGCAGCGCCTCCGCGACCGGGTACCTCGGCAGCGCCTCCGCGACCGGGGACCGCGGCAGCGCCTCCGCGACCGATCGCGGCTATATCCTTCTCGGGCGCTGGGATGATAAGGCGAAGCGCCAGCGCGTGGTAGTTCTCTATCCGGGCGAGGACGGGATCAAGCCGAACACCTGGTACCGTCTCGACGACTCCGGGAAACCGATGGAGCTCGCGCCGCTCAAGGAAGGATGGCAGGACCGGGTTCGCGAGTCGGGCGAGTCGATTTCTGAGGGCACGTCATGACCCGCCACTACGTCTACTTCGCTCACCCCATGGAGACGTACGGCCGGAAGGACGAGCGCGACGCGCTCGCCGTCATCAACCAGCACTTCATGTCCCCGAACATCGTGAACCCGGGCGCGCCGGAGATGCGCGACGCCGCGGACGTCTTCTGCCCGCTCGTGGGGATGGACCTCTTCGACCTCATCGCCTCCCACGCCGCGAGCGTGGTCGCGATGCCCTTCCGCGACGGCACCTTCTCGGCCGGCGTGGGCTCGGAACTCCGCGCGGCGCACCGCCGAGGAGTGACACTCCTCGTCGTGCGGCCGTGGCTTCCCCGAGTGCGCGACCGGATCGGGCCGCTCGACTTCAAGGAGATTGCCGTCTGCTCGATCGCGGAGACGGTTCGCCGGTTTCGCGGATGACGCCGGTCGAGATGTCCGACCGGATGCAGCGGATCGGCATCCCACCGGAGCGTGCGCGCGCGCTCATGCTGACGATCTTCAACCACTGGCCGTCTCCCACGACCGAGCCGTTCGCCTTCGAGTGGCAGGCGCTCGCGATCGAGCACGGCGGCGAAGAGGTCGCGCGGATCGTGGCGGATGCGATCGCGGTGACACTGTGATCTCATCCGAGGAGCTCGTCGTCGACAACTTCGCAGGTGGTGGCGGGGCGAGTCTCGGGATCGAGCAGGCGGTCGCCCGGCCGATCGACATCGCCATTAACCACGACGCCGAAGCGATCGAGATGCACCGCGCGAACCACCCGCAGACCCGGCACCTCTGCGAGGACGTTTGGCAGGTCGACCCGGTCAAGGTCTGCGCCGGGCGCCCGGTCGGGCTCGCCTGGTTCTCCCCCGACTGTAAGCACTTCTCGAAGGCGAAGGGCGGGAAGCCCGTGAGCAAGCGCGTCCGCGGCCTCGCGTGGATTGTCACCCGCTGGGCCGCGGCGGTCCGGCCGAGGATCATCATGCTTGAGAACGTCGAGGAGTTTCAGACGTGGGGCCCGCTGCTGCCGACCGGGATGCCCAACCCGCGCCAGGTGGGCCGGACATTCCGCGCCTGGTGGAAGAAACTTGAGCGGCTCGGGTACGTCGTCGAGATGCGGGAACTCCGCGCCTGCGACTACGGCGCGCCGACGATCCGGAAACGGCTCTTCATCATCGCCCGGCGGGACGGCGAGCCGATCGTCTGGCCGAAGGCAACCCACGCTGCGAAGGCGAACGGCCTGCCGGCGTACCGCGCCGCGGCGGAGTGCATCGACTGGGACGAGGAGTGCCCGTCTATCTTCGGGCGGAAGAAGCCCCTCGCGCCCGCGACGATGTCGCGGATCGCCCGCGGCCTGCGGCGGTTCGTGTTCGAGTCCTCGCACCCGTTCGTCATCATCACGGCCAACCATTCCGGGGCGTACCGGGAGCGATCAGTCGAGGAGCCCTTTCGGACGGTGACGAGCAGCCGCGACGCGCACGGGCTCGTCATGCCCTTCCTCGCCGGAGTCGGCGGCCGGGCCGGACAGAGCCGGCCGCGGGGAATCGACGAGCCGATCGCGACCGGGACGGCGAAGGCGGACGCCGCAATCGTGACGCCCTTCCTCACGGAGTACCACGGGAAGACCAGTCCGAACGGCGACCGCGTGCGCGCGGCGGATGATCCGCTGGCCGTCCAGACGACGGAGAACCGGTTCGGCGTCGTCGCCCCGCTCATGGTCCCGATCGACCACCAGAGCGCCGGGGACCGGGGCGCGAAGCCGGCGGACGAGCCGCTGGCGACGACGACCACGGAGAACCGGCACGCCGCGGTCCTCGCGTTCATGGAGCAGGCAAACACCGGGATGACCGGACACGAGGCGGGGAAGCCGCTCTCGACCATCGTCGGCCGTGGGACGCAGCAGCGTCTCGTCGTCGGCCACGTCGAGGTCGCGAACGGCGGGATGGGCGGGAGCGACCCGGAGCTCCCGCTCGGCACCGTGACCGCCGGGCCGCACCACGCGGCCGTCGCCTCGCACCTGGTCAAGCTGCACGGATCATGCAAGGACGGCCAGCCGCTCGACCAGCCGGCGCCCACGATCAGGGCGCAGGGGACCCACCTCGGCGAGGTCCGCGCCTTCCTCGTGAAATACTACGGCACGGCCGTCGGCCAGGCGCTCGACGAACCACTTCACACGGCAACCGCGAAGGCGCGGCTCGGGCTCGTGACGATCCAGGGGGAGGACTACCAGATCGTCGACATCGGGATGCGGATGCTCCAGCCGCGGGAGCTCTACCGCGCCCAGGGCTTCCCAGATGGGTACAACATCGAGCCCGCGTATAAGGGGAAGCGGCTCACGAAGACGGCGCAAGTCCGGATGTGCGGCAATTCGGTCTGTCCGCCGATCGCGCGGGCGCTGGTCGCGGCGAACGTATGAACCTCCGCCGCGAGGTCATGGCCGGCGAGATCCGCGACGCCTGCGCGGAGCTGCTCCACGCGGCCGGCGAGGGTCGCGCGGCGGGGAAGCTGGCGCTCACCCCCGCTTCTCTCCTGCTCCGCTCCGAGGCCTCGGCGCGCCGGAGGAAGTCGCCGCTCCTGCAGCCCGCGTTCGAGTCCCAGGTGCGCGGCAAGCTCCGCGAGCTACTCAAGGACGTCAAGGACGCGCCCGCGCTCAGGCAGTTCGCCGGCACGCCCGCTGCGCGGGAGATCGACCGGCGGATCGAGCGGGAGCGGGCGAAGCCGTGACCCGCACCGGCTGGCGCGTCGTCTGCGTCCTCTCGATCCTCGACGGCCTCGCCCAGGGGTTCGGCGCGTATTACTGCAAGCAGGCCGCGGTCGACGTGGCCGCGATCGCGCTCCTCTACGGCGCCGCCTGGTGCGTGGTCCTCGGGATGGCCGCCGCCGCGGCGGGGGAGTGGATCCCGTGATCGAGGGCACCATCCCCGGGGTCACGCGGGAGCACGAGGAGACGATCCGGATCGCGTTCGATCAGCAGTACCCGGTCGCCCAGGGGCACAAGCCGCCGAGCCAACTCGACCTCATCTGGTTCAAGGACAAGGGGCACCGCGTCGGCGACACGCCCGCGATCCGGGCGGAGGGGTCGCGCCCGCCGAAGCCGCCTCCCGGCGTCCCCCGGTTCAGCCCCCCGCCCCCGCCGGCCCGTCCGGTCCCGGGGGTGCGCGACCCGTCCGGCGCCAGCGACGAAGCCGACCCGGTCGCGGTCCAGCGCGCGCTCGACCTCTTCCACGGCGTTGTCCCCGAGGAGGCCGCGGGAGACATCCTCCCGAGCTTCGCGACCGATGACCCGCTCGATCCCTACAGCACGGCGACCGGCGAGGAGGTCCGGGCCGCACTTGACAACCGTAAACGAGATGACGTACAACCGATGAAACCGCCGGAGGGCCCGGCGGGAAGTCCGACACCAAAACCAAAGGAGAACACGATGAGCACCTCGCCAGCCAACGGCGGGGCCGCGGCAGCCGCCGCGCCCGCCCCCCTTCCGCCGCCGTCCCCGACTCTCTCCCGCGCGCCGCAGTCGATCGCCGGCATCGCGCCGGGGCTGGGCATCGCCCCCGCCCGCCGCCGCCAGGGCATCATGCGCGTCTGCATCACCGCCGCCAGCGGGGCGGGGAAGACGTTCACCGCGATCCTCATGGCGAAGGGCTTCCTCCTGGAGCTCGGCCTGGGGCTCGGCCGCCGCGGCAAGGACGTCCCGTGGTGGAACTACGACCCGGCGACCGGCGACCCCGAGGGGCCGGCGCGCATCCTCATCATCGACACGGAGGCCGGCTCGTCGATGGACTACGAGCACCTGGTCGCGTTCGACGTGATCCGGATCGACAAGCCGTACACGATCCAGCGGTACCGCGACGCCTACGAGCAGGGCGTCTCCGGCGGGTACGACGTGGTCATCATCGACTCCGGCTCCCACCTCTGGGCCGGGTCGGGCGGTCTGCGCGAGGAGGTCGACGTCGTCAACAAGAACTCGAAGTCCAAGTTCGAGGGCTGGTCGACCATCGGCCCGAAGTGGGAGGAGTTCAAGAGCTCGATCATCGTGAGCTCGAAGATGCACCTCATCGTCACCTTCCGCGCGAAGTCGGCGTACGAGATCCGGGACGGGAAGCGGGTGAAGGTGGGCGTCGACCCGATCAGCCGCGACGAGATCGAGTTCGAGTTCACGGTCGGCTTCGAGATGACGCAGGAGAACAAGGCGCAGATCGACAAGGACCGCACCGGGCTCTTCAAGGACCGCGGGTATTTCACCCCCGACGAGGGGACGGGCCGCGAGCTGATGAAGTGGCGGCGGAGCGGGGCGGCGGAGCTCCCGCAGGCCGCGGCGGGCGTCCGGCCAGGGGCCGTCGCAGGGGCGCCGCCGGCCGTCCAGGCCGCGGCCGTCGCGGTGACGAGCGGCGACGCGCCGACGATCGGGCAGCGGGACGAGACGAAGACGCTGCGGACGAAGCTCGGGCTCGATCTGGCGGACGTCAAGCGGATCGTCTGGGGCGACGAGGGGCGCACGGTGAAGACGGCGGCGGAGGCGGAGGAGCTGCTGGTCTACCTCCGGCAGAAGGCGGCGGACATGGGCGTCTCCAGCGAAGGAGGGATGTGATGGAGCTCGTCCTCACCCCCCAACCTGGACTGTCCCGCGTCCCCGGCCCGCGCGGGGGCAAGGGCTACTGGCAGCTCAACGGGCACCGCTGCTCGGGCGTCACGACCGCGACGTCCGTGATCGACAAGCCCGGCCTCAAGGGCTGGGCCGCGGAGATGGGCCGCGACGCCATCCGCGAGCAGCTCGACCCGTACATCGAGCGCGGGGAGGTCATCCCGCGGACGACGTTCGAGCAGGCCCTCGCCGCCGCGAAGGACGCCCACAAGTGGAGCAGCCGCAAGCACAAGGCCGGCGGCACGAAGGTCGACGAGTGGGTCAACGACTACGTCCGCGCCCGGATCACGAAGCAGTCGCCGCCGACCGTCCCCGGCAAGAACGACCCGGCGCTGGCCGCGATCAACTCCTTCCTCGACTGGGAGGCGCACGCGGACCCGACGTGGGTCGCGTGCCAGCACGCCGCGGCCGACCCGTCGACGGGGATCATCGGGATCTCCGACCTCTGGGCGATCCTCAAGGAGGGGACCGTGCGCCGGGGCTTCGTGCTCGACGCGAAGGCAACCACGGGGAGCAAGGCGTGGGACGAGTGGCAGCTCCAGATCAGCGGCAACCTCGCCGTCGCGATGCTCGGCCGGACGCTCTCGGGCGCCCTGGCCGGGGACGTCGAGACGATGGCGCGCTGGATCATGGGGCAGACGGACAAGCAGCCGGACTGCGTCGTCGGCCGCGCGGACATCTGCTGCCAGAAGGAGACGGGCGCGACGGCCGTGCTCGCGGAGACGACGACCGACCTGCGCGACGACTGGGAGAACGTGCTGCGGGCCGCGGGGCTCCGGCGGCGCATCCCCCAGCAGTGGGACTGATAGACCGACACGACCGCAACTTCGGAGGGTGTGTAACATGGCCGAGCAACAGACCGAGCAGCCGCAGTTCATGTTCGAGCCCGGGGTCGGGATCGACGCGCGGGTCGTCGACCTGCGCTCCAAGCAGTACAACGAGCAGGGCGCCGAGAGCGTTTGGGGATACCTGACCTTCCGCAGCGTCGCGGGGACGGAGCACACGGTGAAGTTCTCGTGCGCCCCCTGGCTCGCGTACCTCCACGGGTCGCTCCGCGAGATGGCGCAGATGCCCGAGCAGGCGTATACCGGCTTCCACCTCCAGACCAACGAGAAGGGGTACCACAACCTCGTCGGGCTCGGCGGGATCGCGGAGCCGGCGGACTGGGAGGAGCAGCGCGAGCGGCTCGGGCTCGGGAGCAAGCGCGCGAAGTCGAACGGGCGCGCCGCCCTCCCGCCCCCGGGCGCTCCCGCCTCCGGATCGTCGCGCCGCGAGGCGCCGGCTTCCGGCGGCTTCGAGGATGAGGCGTGATGGCCCCCGTCGAGGTCCTCCCGGCGGAGGCGTCGCTCGTCCCGGTCGAGGCGCGCCAGGCGGTCGAGGCCCTGCTCGGCGACGTCTGCGAGCGGGCGACCGGGCTCCAGGTGACGGACGCGGACTCGATGCAGCGGGCCGGCGACCTGCTGCTCGGCATCCGCGAACTCCAGGACAAGGTCGTCGAGAAGCTGGAGCCGTGGGTCAAGGACCGGTACCTCCCGTGGAAGGCGATGACCGACCTCCGGGGTCGTATCGTCGCGCAGCTCAAGGCGGGGGACGCGCACCTGGTCCGGCAGCGCGACGCCTGGCGCACGGCGGAGGACAAGCGGCTGGCCGACGAGGAGGCGGCCCGGCTCGCCCTGACCGCCGCAGCTCGAGCGACGGTCGAGGACAAGGTCCTGGAGGTCGCGACGGCGGCGGAAGCCGCGGGGGACACCGCGACGGCGGCGGCGCTGGTCGAGCACGCCGCCGCCCCGCGCCTCCCCGTCCCGGGCCTGCGGCCGGTCGTGGCGCAGACGCCGGGGCTCGCCGTGACGAAGCGATACCGGGCGCAGTTTCACAAGGCGCTCGATGGGGTCGACACGCAGGCGCGGCTCGATCTCGCGCGGGCAGTCGTCGCGGGGAAGGCCCCTGCCGAGCTGATTGCGCTCGACGGACCGATGGCGGCGTTGCTGGCGAAGAAGTACGGCCGCGAGGGGGAGATGTACCCGGGCGTCATGGTGGTCGAGGAGAAGAGTGAGCGGCGGACGGCGCAGCGCGGCGGTCGCGGGACCGAGGACGGGATGTGATGGCGGACGAAGCGAAGATGTGGAAGTCCGTCGCAACCATTCTCGCGGTGTTGATCTTCCTTCCGACGCACGGGTATTTCGCCGCCTGGGCGATGAAGCTGCTCTGGCAGTGGTACGTCGTCCCGGTCGGTCTCCAGCCGATCACGCTCGCGCAAGGGTTCGGTCTGCAACTCGTCTGGGTCTTCATGGCGGGCAAGAAGTACTACGGCCCCGACCCGGCGACGCCGGAGGAGCGCACCGCGAAGGTCTTCCGCCAGTCCGGAGAGGCCGTGTTGTCGGACGTGACGTGCTTCGCGCTCGGCGCGCTGGTTCACTGGTGGACATCGTGAGCGGCGTCGACTGGCCGGAGATCCCGTTCAAGCCGCGATTCGCCGTCCCACCGGCCGACCTCGCGCGCGCCGAGCGCGCGGCGGGTGCGGCGCTCCGCGCCGAACGGGAGGCCGAGGCCGTGCGGGAGCTCGACGCCCTCCAGCGTGACGACGCGGCGATGGACCGCGTCCGCGACGCGATCGGATGGATCTGGTGACGGGAGGGATGTCGGTTCCTATCCGGGACGGCGGGCAGCCAGACGGGGACGCCGCGCGTGAAAAAATGGGGGCCTCACCCTCTCTCAAGGGGCAAGGAGCGCAAGCTCATCGGGCCTCTCGCGCGACCGGCCTCTCCCCCGCTCACCGGCTCCTCTGGGAGCACCTGCAGGTCTGGGCGCGCGGGCGGAAGTACGCCCGCACCCGGAAGGAGATCTGCGCCAGCCTGGCGGGCGCGAACTCGGAGGGCGCGCGGGCATTCGTCGAGATCGGGGAGCGGCAGTTCAAGCAGCTCACGAAGGACCTGCTGGCCGCCGGCTTCCCCGCGTTCTCCTGCGAGGACGGGTACTACGCCGGCCAGGACGCCGCGGACGTGGCGGACTTCCGCCGGTACATCCTGAAGCTCGCCCGCCCGACGCTGCGCCTGGGGCAGCTCGCGCGGTGGGCCATGGAGGACGAGGCGATGCGACGGCGCGGCCTTCCGGTCCCGGTGCAGCGGCACTTCAGGGGGCAGGCGTGACGGCCCTGCTGCGCTGGCCCCGGCTTCTCAATCGTCTCTACGCGATCGCGGTCGGGTGGTTCTGGCTCCCGTGTCCTCTGTGCGGCAAGATGTTCGGCGGACACGAGGCCGGTCCTGCGAGTTTGATTACCTATCGAGGGCCCGGCATCACGCGCGGGTACATGGCCTGCTGGCGACACGATGAATCAGAAAGCCGAGAGTATCCCAGCATCGCTGTCCAGCCGGGCGAGAAGGTCACGATCTCGAAGGACGCCTTCGATCCGCACGACTACGGCCGCTGCTCGTGGTGCGGCGCTCCGCTCCAGGGGCATCCGACCGAGTGGCGCGCCGTCTGCTATGGCGACACCGTGGAATCTCTCTGCTGCTCAGCCTGTGCGAATGGTGGGAGGACACCGAAATGAGCGACACGCGACACAAGAACGTGAATTGGAATCTGGGGCCTTCGCCGATCGACTGGCGGCACGTAGACCGCGCCATTCTCATGGACATCCGGGACGAACTTCAGCAGGCGAACCGCTACCTGTCCACGCTCCACTGCTCCAACTTCCAGCGCATCCCGAAGTATCTTCGAGCGATCGCCAGCCGCAAGCGGCGGGCGAGGAAGGCGGGGCGGTGAAAGAGCACCCCATCCTATTCAGCGGCCCGATGGTCCGCGCCATTCTCGAAGGCCGCAAGACTCAGACGCGACGGGTGTGCATGGGTGGAGAACCTGCCAAGGTGTACACGTTTGACCAGTTCAGGACGGATGGATTCCCTCGGGCGACATTCAGACTGACGGGGAAACCACCAATGATCCCCGCCCCATGGAGAGGCTCAGGAAAGAAAATGCGCGCACTGTGGATTCCAACTTGCGGTGTTCGTTGTATCTATGGCGTCCCAGGTGATCGACTCTGGGTCCGCGAGACGTTCTTCCACCTGATAGACCCATACACGAACAAAGTACACGGGACCGCCTATGGTCGAGACGAGGAACTGGTGCGACGGCAGCCGGCCCTCTACTGGGCCGGCGGGATCAAGTGGAAGCCATCCATTCACATGCCCCGGTGGGCCTCGCGCCTCACGCTCGAAGTGGTGGGAGTTCGGGTGGAGCGCCTCCAGGAGATCAGCGAGGCGGACGCAAAGGCGGAGGGTGTTCTGTTGGACGGGGCCGAACCGGCGACATGCAGGTACGGCGTACCGTATCGCAAACTGTGGGACGAGCTGAACGCCGAGCGCGGGTTCGGCTGGGCCCAGAACCCGTGGGTCTGGGTCATCGAGTTCAAGAAAACCAACAACGAGGAGGCCGCATGTACGAGGTCGTGATCGCGATCATCAAGGGCAAGGAAGTCGTGAAGGTGCGGGCGTTCGTCGAGGCCGACTCGCTCGACCGCGCCGCGAAGCTGGCGGACCAGGAGGTCCGGGAGAAGACGAAGTATCCGAGCGAGGCGATCAGCGCGAAGCAGGCCGACGGGCCGGTCGTGCTCATGGCGTCCGGCGAGAAGGCGAAGTGGCTCCACGCGGAGGACATGCGCCAGGCGCCCGGCCAGACGAGTCTCCCCGAGAAATGAAGGAGCCGCTGCTGGCGCCCGAGCACGCCGCGGCCGTCGCCAGGTCGGGGGGCGGTCCGTACCGCCCCTCGAACGGGACGGAGGGCGAGATGTTCCAGGCGCGATGGTGCGCGCACTGCACGAAGGACGATTACGAGAAGGAGGTCTATTGCCCGATCCTCACGGCGTCGATGGCCTTCGGCGTCTCTGATTCGGGGTACCCTCCCGAGCTCAAGCACGACGCGCAGGGGCAACCGTGCTGCACCGCGTTCGAGGCGAAGCCCGCGTGACGATCGTACCGGTCGGCTTCGACCGCGCCTGCGAATTCATCAATGCCCACCACCGGCACCACCGGGCGCCACGGCGGTATCGCTTCACCGTGGGCGTGCAGCATGAGGGCCGACTGGTCGCGGTGGCGATCGTGGGCAACCCGGTCGCCCGCCTCTTCGCCAACGGATTCACGCTGGAGGTCACGAGGACATGCACGGACGGGACGCGCAACGCGAACTCGATGCTCTACGGGGCCTGCGCTCGCGCCGCCTTCGCGCTCGGGTACCGGCGCCTCATCACATACACCCGTCAGGACGAATCGGGCGTCTCGCTTCGTGGGGCTGGCTGGTCGATCGTTGCCCGGCGCGATCGTCCGAGGTCGTGGGCATCCGACAACGTGAAACGAAAGAGGCAGGATCACACGGAGGCCGTCCCGCGCCTTCTCTGGGAGCTGGTGCCGTGACGATCCTCGGGATGCCGGAGCGTCCCCGGTGCGACGCGGACGTCCTCCACCTCTCCCACCACCGGCGCGGGCTGCAGCTCCGGTTCAACCACTGGCCGCCGACGGACAACAACGCCGGCCGGTTCGGCCAGGGCCGGTACTTCGGCAACCCGAAGAAGAAGGCGTTTTATAACCTCGTGGAGTGCGCCCGGATCGAGTACCGCCTTCCCCTGATCCCGGGCTGGGTCGTCATCGAGTACCAGCACGTCTTCCGGGACCTGACCCACGGCGACCCGTCGAACTTCATCAAGATCACGCAGGACGCGCTCCAGAACGCGCAGCTCATCGAAAACGACCGCCGGGCGCTCTCGATCATCCTGCCCCCGAAGTACCCGTGGTCCTTCGACCCCGAGGGTCCCGCGCCCGCGATCGGGATGACCGTCAAGATCGAGCCGCTCGACCCCTTCCTCTGCCCGGCCGAGCGCCCGAAGGGCTGGAAGTGGCCGTGGCCGGACGCGGTACAATCGCCACGATGAGGAAGCCGACGACCCCCGGCATGGTCTGTTGCATCTGCGCCGCCCCGGCGACCCACGCCTGCGACCTGGTCGCGGTCGAGCCGCCCGCCATCCGCGGCCAGCAGGCCGTCTTCGGGTTCTGCGACGCGCACGACCTCCTCGAGGCCGTGAGCGTCCCGCTCTACGACAACCTCATCGCCATCCTCACCAAGGACCAGGGCAACCCCGTTACGCCACCCTCACCCAAGCTCGAGCTGGACGGCCGCGTCATCGGGGAGATCCCGGCGCACCGCGCGGCCGGCTGATCGAAGGAGATCACGATGAAACCATCCGCCCTCGTCCGCGCCCTGCTCCTCTCGCTCGCCCTCGCGGGATGCGCTGCGGCCCCCGTTGGCCGGCGCGCCGTCCTGCCGTTCGGCGCCTTCCACAACGATCAGGGCATGGTGATCTGCCCGGGCTGCGGCCGGGGAGACTACAAGTGCACGAAGGCCGGGCCGGACGCTCACATCGACGCCGTGCACCTGGACTACGTCTGCTCCTGCGGCGAGGAGTGGAGCACCGCGACCCTCACGACCGTCCCGACGTTCGACCAGCTCTCGGCGTGGCTCTCCGGCCAGCAGCAGCAGGCCGCGCAGCAGCAGCACGACGCCGAGCTGGCCGCGAAGGTGAAGGCCGAGACGTTGGCCGAGCTCAAGGCCGCGCAGGCGAGCGCCACGAAGCCCGCGGAGTCCGCGCCGGCCCCGAAGAAGGCGGAAGTCCCCGCGAAGAAGAAGGCGCCGCCGCCGGACTGGAAGGGCGCGCCCGCCGTGAAGGGGAAGCCGTGAGCCACCGCCCCGGCTGCGAGGCGCCGAACTCCACGAACGGCAACCTGATCCCCTGCACCTGCGACCACCGGACGATCGTCGAGCGGGTCCGCCGGGACTTCACCTATCACCAGCCCGACGCGGCGACGAGTCAGGCGGCCCATCGGATGCGCGACTACTTCCTCGCCCTGGCCGAAGAGATCGTCGACCACGTCCCGAACGGCCGCGAGCAGGCGAACGCGCTCACCCGCCTCGAGGAGGCGATGATGCACGCGATCGCCGGGATCGTGCGCCCATGAGCCACGACGGCCCACCGCCCGAACTGACCGCCCAGCAGAAGAAGGACATCCAGGACGCGATCGACCGCGGCGAGCTCGACAAGGTCCTCGCGCAGGAGCAGCCCGCCGACGCAAAGGAGGCCGTCAAGCTCCCTTACCAGCGTCTCTACGACCGCATCGCCTCGATCCTCGCCGACATGCAGGCCATCCAAGACAAGCTCCCGATGCTCCGCACCGTCGCCGGGGAGGAAGCCCGCGTCGAGGACTACGAGAAGCTGATCGCGGGGATCATCTACCTCTCGTCGGCCATGGCCGCGACCACGGAGGCGAACGGCAAGCTCCAGATCATCGCCGCCGCCGCGATCCGGTTCGTCCACCGGCCCGACACCGCCCGCCTCCAGCAGCTCACGAAGGCCACGAAGCGGCCAGAGGATCTCGCGGAGAAGCTCTCGCCGGGGAAGGAGGACGATATGCTCGCGCTCCCGACCCCGCCGCTCGAGGACGAGGCGCAGGCATGATGCCGCCCTGCGGGACCTGGGCGTACTGGGCGGAGTGCTGCTGGCCGCAGGTCTGGCGCCTGATGCTCCCGACGCGGTACGTCCAGCCGGAGCCGCCGCCGTTCATCGACGCGCCCGACGGCTCGGGTGGCCTCTTCGACATCCGCCGCAACATCATCTGGCTCCACCCCGCGAACGACAACCTCGTCGTCAACGCCCACGAGTACGGCCACTGGATCGCCTGGCGCGCGATGCACCTCTTCAACGCGCTCTGGGAGCTGCCCTGGCACGGCCTCGGGCTGGGCAACCGGTTCGTCCGACACCGTCGGTACCGCCAGTCCACCGGGACCCCGCAGTGATAGACCTGCTCGGCCCGGCGATCACCCTGCTCGGCCTCACGATCTGGGCGGCGTCGAAGGCGTGGGACTGGGCGCTCGACGAGGCGTACCGCCGGTCGATCCGCGCCCAGTCGCCGGATCCGTCCTTTCCGTATCACCCGAACTGCCGCTGCGACGTCACGGTACCAGCGGCCCGGGATGACCGCGAGGACGACGAGGTCCGCCGCCTGCTCGACTCCATCGGCAAGCCGTGAGCGGCGCCGCCCTCTCGATAGAGGATTTCGACGCCCTGATCGCCCGGATGTACGACTCCGGGTATCGCGTCGTCCCGGACCAGATATTCGTGAGCCCGCGTACGATGTACGGCATCCACGGTCGCGCCATCCAGAACCACCACTTCGCGCGGTTCATCTACGCAACGGCCCACCTCTGGCCCGTCCAGGAGCTCGCCCGGGCCCTCGAGGGCCGGATGGACCTCGGGCCGGCGTTCGAGGGCGAGTGAGCGATCGACCGTTGCCGGACGGCGCCCGGGAGATGACCGCCGTCCCGCTAGAGCGCATCCGGCCCACCTGCCCGCGCTGCGGCGTCCTCGTGCAAGTGGAGATCCTGCCGCTCCGGCCGCCCGCGGTCCTCCGGTATGCGCTGAAATGCCACGGCCACAAGGAGCGCGTCACCCTCGACCTCAACGAGCTCGACCTCAAGCCGTACACGGCCGTCACGTTCAAGCGGTCGACCGCCGGCCAGGTCGAGCGGATCGAGGAGATCGACTATCCCCGGGCGTTCGAGGAGCAGGCCCGCGTGCGCCTGCAAGCCTGCGCCGACTTCCTGGCGCTCCTCTGAGCCGCCCTGGGCGCCCGTCCCGCCGGCCGTTCGCCACGGTCCACGTCCCGAACAAGAAGGCCCCGTACGGGACGACGAACGTGACGGACAACCCGAGACGGGACGCGAGCGGCGCAAACCTCGAGGTCGCCTGCCCGGCCTGCGCCCGGCCGGTCTGGCGCGGCGACTACCCGACCGGCTCCCCGCGGACGTGTATCTTCTGCGGGACGACGTATCCGCAGCCGCCCCTCGTGGTATGACAGGGGCATGGCTCGCAGACCCCGCCCGAAGGGCAAGCGCGGCGGACGCCGGGAGTGGTACCCGACCCCGCGGGACATTGACCGCGTAAAGGAGGCGATCTCCGAGGGCGAGACGCTCGAGAGCGTCGCCCGCTCCGTCCTGCACATCGCGCCGAGCACATTGTTCAAATGGCTCAAGGCGCACCCCTCCCGCGCGCACCGCAACCTCAAGCTGGAGCCGGGAGCGGAGTTGTCAGAGGCCATCGATGAGGCCGTCTCCGTCCTGGTCGGAAAGGTCGAGCGGAAGGTCGCGAACGTGAGCATGAACGACAAGCACCGCCACTGGGGGACCGCCGTCCGCATCTTCCTGCCGAACCGCGGCGGCGACACCTGGCGGAAGGAAGCCCGGGCCGCATCCGGCAAGCCGGAGGAGCCGACGCCGAAAAGCCGGGGAAAGGCGACCGTGAGCCGAGAGGAGGTCCGCGCGATGCTCGAAGGACTCGACCGTTCCACCCGCCCGGCGAAAAAGAAATAGCCGACCGCCGCGCGCGGCCGATCCCGTCGCCGTCGTCGAGGACCGGCTCCGGCTCGACCTGATCGGCCAGTACAGCGCGCCCGCGTTCTACGACGGACAGGAGCGCCCGCGGAAGCCAACGATCAAGCAGGGGATGTTCCTGCTCTTCGAGGGCGAGGAGGCGCTGTACGGCGGCGCCGGGGGCGGGGGGAAGTCCGACGTCGGGCTCATGGACATGCTGCGATTCGTGGAGGTCGACGGGTTTGCCGGCCTGATCCTGCGGCGTACCATGACCGCGTTGCGCCAGCCGAAGGCGCTCCTCGACCGGGCGACGAAATGGTTCGCGGGGACGAAGGCGCACTGGCACGGCCTCTCGAACTCCTTCCGCTTCCCCGGGAAGGGATCGACCGGGGCCGGCGGGGCGTCGATCACGTTCGGCGGGCTGGAGAACCGGAAGGCGTACGAGCGGTACGACTCCGCGGAGTTTCAGCGCATCTACATCGACGAGCTCACGCAGTTCCAGCGGTACGAGTACGAGCGCATCCAGTCCCGCCTCCGACGCCCGTCGGAAGGGCCGCTCTCCGAGGTCCCGCTCGGCATCCGGGCGGGCGCGAACCCGGGCGGCCAGGGGCACGAGTGGGTGAAGAGCTATTTCGTGAACTCGGAGCCCACGGCGGACAAGATCTTCATCAAGGCCGTGATGGAGGACAACCCGTACCTCGACCGGCCGGCGTACCTCAAGACCCTCCAGAAGCTCCCCCCGCGCATCCGGGAGGCGATCCTCAAGGGCAACTGGGACCTCGACATCGGGGCCGGCGTCTTCCGCCGCGACTGGTTCAAGTACGTCGACGCTCTGCCATCCGTCGACGAGCTCACCGGGGCGCTCCGCTACTGGGACACCGCCGGCACGGAGGACACGGGGGACAACGACCCGGACGCGACGGCGGGCGTCCTCGAGCTGCGGACGAAGAGCGGCCTCTTCGTATTCGCCGACGTGGAGTACCTGCGGGACACCTCGGACGTCGTCATCGAGCGGTTCAAGCTCAAGGGCATCGAGGACCTCAAGCGGTACCCGCGCGCGCTCTATCTCGCGGTGAAGGAGCAGCAGCCCGGGAGCGACTCGAAGGGCATGAACCCCCGGTATGCTAGGATTGCGGCTGATGCAGGATTCCGGTTCAAGCCCGACCCCAAGCGCGCCGACAAGATCGACCGGGCCTCGGGGCTGGCGATCGACGCGGGGGCCGGCCGCGTCCGCGTCTACCGCGGCGAGTACGACTATGAGGCGTTCATCGACGAGCTCGTCAACTTCCCCACGGTCGGGACGCACGACGATCGGGTCGACGGCGCGAGCGGCGCGCACTTCTTCCTCAACGGTGGCGCGGGCGTGAAGGGCGACGGCATCCTGGAGCACATGAGGAAGAAGGCGGAGGCGGCGCTGGCAGACCGCACGGAGCACGAGGCGCACGCGGGCGATCCGCCGCACCCGCAATCGACGAGGAGGGCAGACATTGAGTACGCGCGGCGGAGGTAAGCGGCGGCGGCCGTCGAGCCGCACGATCGAGAAGGCCCACGCCCCGCGGCCCGTGACCCGCCCGGTCGTCCGGCCCGCGGCCCCGATGCAGATGGACCCCCGCATCCTGGGCAAGGCGATCGAGCTCGCGGCGCGCAGCCTCATCGAGAACCCGACGCTCGCCCCGCTCGTCCCCGGACTCAACAGCGCGAGCGTGCCGCAGAACCGGCAGCCGGGCGCGGCCCCGGCTCCGGACACGCCCTCGCGGATCGAGCCGGGCCCGGGCGCCGGCTTCTTCGGAGCCGGCCAGCCGCCGAACCTCACGACGACCGACAACGTGAAGGGGCGGACCCGCGACTACCAGACGAACATCAACCTCCGGTTCACGCCCGGCGAGGACCAGGGCGTCACCTTCGACGAGCTGCGGGCGCTCGCCGACGGCTGCACGATCCTCCGGGGCGCGATCGAGACGCGGAAGGACCAGATCAGCTCCCGCCGCTGGACGCTCCAGCGGATCGGCTCGAAGAAGAGCGCCGAGCAGGACCCGGAGGCGAAGGAGCTCGAAGCCTGGCTCCGGTACCCGCAGCGCCTCGACAACGGCGACCCCGAGTACGACTTCGAGGAGTGGACGCGGGTCTGGGCGGAGGACTCGATCGTCCTCGACCAGGCGGCGATCTACACGCGGCCGACGCTCTCCGGCCGCCCGTTCTCCCTGGACGTGATCGACGGCGCGACGATCCTGCGCCGGCTCAACGAGGACGGCCGCACGCCCTCTCCGCCGTCAACCGCGTACCAGCAGAAGATCAAGGGCGCGATCGCGGCGAACTTCACCACGCGGGAGCTGCTCCTCGTCGTCCGCAACCCGCGGTCGAACCGGCTCTACGGGTACTCCGTGGTCGAGCAGCTCATGATGATCGTGAACATGGCGATCCGCCGGGACATCGTCAAGCTGGAGCACTACACGTCCGGCAACATCCCGCCGGCCCTCATCAAGGTCCCGAAGGAGTGGGGACCGGAGCAGCTCGAGCAGATCGACAAATACTGGCAGACGATGCTCAACGGCAACCTCGCGGCGAAGAATCAAGTCCAGTTCATCCCCGGCGGCGAAGGCGAGTCGGTCTACTTCTTCAAGGACGCCATCCTCAAGGACCAGTTCGACGAGTGGCTCGCGCGGGTGATCGCGTGGCTCATGGGCATCAGCCCGCAGGCGCTCCTCTCGACCACGAAGCAGGGCCAGGCCACGAGCGAGGAGATGGGGAAGGAGGCGCAGGACACGGGGCTCGACCCGTGGCTCAACTTCCGCCGGCGCGTCATGAACCGCCTGATCCAGATGTACCTCGGGCATCCGAACATCGAGTACATCGACCTCGATCGCGAGGGCCGCGACAACCTCGACAACGCGCAGGCCGACGAGATCCGGGTCAAGAACGGGCTGCGGTCGCGCGACGAGATCCGCGAGGAGGAGGGCAAGGGACCGATCCCGGGCGGCGACGTCTACACCGTGGAGACGGGAAGCGGGCCGGTACCGCTCGATATGGTCGCGACGGGCGCGATGATGCCGGCGCCCGCCCCGGCCCCCGTCGACGGTCCGGGCGCCGAGCCGAAGCCCGACGAGATCTCGCCGGCCGAGCGGGCGATCCAGCGCGCGGAGAAGCACTCCGCCCGGGCGAACGGGAAGGCCGTCGAGCTGGAGAAAAAGGGACGGCGGCGGACGAAACGCAGCATCCGCCTCCGAGAGCTGCACAACCCGAAGCACGGCGACGCGGAGGACCGGCTCAAGGACCGGTTCGCGTCCTACCTCGCTGCGTCTCGCCCGCGCGTCATCAAGGCCGCGCTCTCGGAGTTCGCCGCGCTCTCCGAGGCCGATCGCGCGATGCCTTCGGGCGACCTGCAGAAGGCCATCGGATCCCGTCTTCGGAAGGCGGAGGAGGAGGGCGGCGACGGACCGGGGACGGACGCGCTCATCGAGGTCGTCGAGGCGGAGCTCCGGCTCGTCGGCCTGGCGCAGGCGCGGGCCGCGGTCGCCTCCCTCGAGCTGGCGGACTCCTCGGGGCTCGTGAACAAGACGAACGAGATCGTCTCCCGGTACGCCCACGAGCGGGCGGCCGAACTGGTCGGGAAGCAGTGGCGCGACGGCGAGCTAGTCGACAACCCGAATCCCCGGATGGCGATCACGGACACGACCCGGGACCGCATCCAGGCCATGATCGCGAAGGCTGTCGACGACGGCTGGACGTCCGAGCAGCTCCAGGGCGAGCTCTCGGACAACTTCCTCTTCTCGGAGTACCGCGCCCGGTCGATCGCGGAGACGGAGCTCGCGTTCGTCAACGGGTACGCGAACATGCAGACGTACCGGGAGTCCGGGGCGGTGGCCGGCAAACGCTGGCTCCTCTCGAACGTCCACGGGGAAGGCAAGCCCGACGAGTGCGACGAGAACGCCGCGGCCGGGTTCATCCCCCTCGAGCAGGCCTTCCCGAGCGGCGACGCGATCTACCCGGCGCACCCCGCCTGCGCCTGCGACGTCGAGGTCGACCTCCACCCGGAGGAAGGCGGAGACGAGGCGGGCGACGAATAGAGCGATCGGGTGCGGGGTATGGTAACGGCCACCAAGGGGGTTCATTACCCTCGCAAGCGAGTTCGACTCTCGCCCCCGCACCGGGTCGCTTGACACGCCCCGTCCCCCCCGTGGTAGCGTTCGCCCATGAATGAGTGACATCCGCCTCGCCTGCCGCAAGCCGACCGCCCCGCTCGCCCCCGTCTTCCTGACGAAGGGCGACCAATTCACCTACTTCGTCCCGATCGATTTCGAGAACGTCACACTCCGGAAGGGGAGCGACGGCTCGGACGAGGTCATCGTCGCGGGATACGCCTCGACGACCGCGCTCGACGATCAGGACGAACAGATCGCGATCGACGCGATCCACAACGCGGCGCCGGACTACTTCAAGTGGTCGAACGTCCGCGAGATGCACACGAAGATCGCCGCGGGCGTCGCGCTCACCGGGTACGTCGACGACAAGGGCCTGTACCTGACCTCCGAGGTCGTGGATACCGGCTCGATCCGGAAGGTCCGGAAGGGCGTGCTCAAGGGTTACTCGATCGGCGGCCAGGTGCTCGCGAAGAAGGGCAAGCTCGTCACGAAGATCAAGATCAACGAGGTCAGCCTGGTCGACCGGCCGGCGAACCCCGAGTGCGTTTTCGACATGGTCAAACGCTCGATGGTGATCGACACCGCCAAGGAGGACCCGATGCCGCGTACGCTCCCCGTGATCCAGAAGTCGCTCTACTGCGCCGCGCGCGCGATCGAGATCCTCGCGGCCATCCGTGGCGCCGCGCAGAACTGGACCGCCGAGCAGGCGATGGAGGGCGAGGTCGACGCGCTCTCCGGGCTCTGGAAGAGCTGGGAGGCCGCGGGCGCGGCCGTCTGCTCCGCCGTCCTCAACGAGGAGATCGGCGAGGGCGTGACGGACGAGACGCCGGCCGTCGAGGAAGGCGTCGAGGCCGCGGCGTCGATCGGCTCCCTCGTCAAGAAGGGCGCGAAGTTCTCGAAGGAGACGCGCGCCGCGATGAAAGAGCTCATGGACGCGGCAAAGGCTCTGCATGAGAAGATGGGCTCGCTCCTCGGCGAGAAGGCCGCGGAGCCCGAGAAGCCCGCCGAGGCGACGCCGCCCGCCGCTCCCGCCGCCGACGCTTCGGCCGCCGGGAAGGCCGCGGGCAAGCATCCGAAGAACGCGGAGTTCGAGGCCTGCATGAAGGAGCTCGGCGACGTCATGACCGCCCACAAGGACGAGCTGGGCGAGGCCGCGTCCGCGAAGCTCAAGGCCATCCACGAGAAGATGGGCGGTGCGCTCAAGGACGAGGGCGGCTCCGCGCAGGAGGAGACGGCGACGGAAGCGCCCGAGGGCGCGCCGGCTGGCGGAGCGAAGGAGTCCGCGGCCCCGGCCGGCGACCTGCAGAAGGCGCTCGGCGAGGTCCAGTCCCTCCAGAAGACCATCGGGGAGAAGGACGCCGAGATCGCGCGGCTCACGAAGGTCCTCGACGAGACACCCGTCGCCGGCAAGGGGAAGACCCGCGCCGCGGCGGTCGAGAAGAGCGCGGACTCCAAGCCGGAAGGGGAGAAGCTCTCCCAGTCCGACGAGGATCTCCGCAAGGGATACGAGGAGAAACTCAAGGCGGACCCGGGCAACCAGGCCGCCGTCATGGGCCTGATTCGTCTCGCCCGCAAGAATCCGACCATCGTGATCGCTCACCCGGGAACGGGCGCGGTCGAAGGAGCCTGAACCAATGTCTGAGCTGACCGATACCACGATCCAGAGCCTCCGCGACGCGCGGGCGAAGGGCAGCATCACGAACCTCCTCAAGGCCGCGGGCATCACCGTCGCCTCGAACCTGACCTCGTACGACCTCGAGGCCACGGCGAAGAACCTCTTCACCGTGCTCACCCCGCTGCTCAAGGAACTCCCGACCGAGAAGGGCAAGGGCGGCGACGCGACGCACTGGAAGGCGGTCACGGCCGTCAACACCACGAAGCAGTCGATCGGCGTCTCCGAGGGCAACCGGAACGCGTTCATCTCGATCACCACGAAGGCCTACACCGCGGCGTACAAGGAAGTCGGCATGGACTCCTTCGTCACGTTCGCGGCGGACGAGGCGGCCGAGGGCTTCGATGACGTCAAGGACGTCAACTACTACACGATGCTCTCCTCGCTCCTGATCGAGGAAGAGGCGGAAATCTTCGGGGGCAACACGTCGATCGCGCTCGGCACCTGCGGGACGCCGACGCTCTCGGACAACACGGCGGACGGCGGAACGATCCCGGAGACCACGACCCTCAAGGTCTACTGCGTGGCGCTCACGCCGGACGGCCTGCGGAAGGGTCCCTCGATCGGGGACAACACCTACTACAAGGCCGTGACGGGCGACGTGCTCTTCATGTCATACACCCGGACGAACGCCGACGGATCGACCGACGTGATCGCCGGCTTCAACGGGCAGATCAGCGCCGTCGCGTCGATCACGACGGACACGGACGGGAACAACGCCCACACCGTCAGCGCCAGCGTCACGCCCGTCGTGGGCGCGGTCGCCTATGCGTGGCTGGTCGGGCCGACGACCGGCGCGGGAGCCCTGTTCTACGGGATCTCGTCCGTCGCGAACATCAAGATCCAGGACGCGGTCGGCGCGGGGACCACGGCGGCGAACAACGCCGGCCTGGCGTCCGACCTCTCGCAGGACGACCTGATCTACGACGGCCTGCTCTCGCTCATCAACGGCGCCGCCCAGGGCGACGGGGACACGAGCTCGGGCGCGTACCGGAACGTCCTGGCGAACGGGACCCCGGGCACGGGGACCCCGCTGACCGGCAACGGTGCGGCGGGCGTCAACGAGATCGAGACCGCGTTCAAGCACTTCTGGACGCGCTACCGCCTCTCGCCCGACAAGATCTGGGTGAACGCCCAGCAGATGCTCGACATCACGAACCTCGTGCTGCCCTCCGGCGGCTCGTCGCTCGTCCGCTTCAACGTGGACCCGCACGACGCGACCCGGATGATCCAGGCGGGGGTCGCGGGCGGTCTGGTGATCGGCTCGTACCTGAACAAGTTCGGGGCAGCGATCCAGGGCCAGGGCAACACCACGGGCCGGCTGATCCCGATCGTGATCCATCCGAACTGCCCCCCGGGCACGATGGTCTTCACGACCTACAAGCTGCCCTACCCGCTGCCGAAGGTGCCGAACCTGATCCAGTTCAAGACGCGCCGCGACTACTACGGGCTCGACTATCCGGTCGTGTCCCGCAAGTGGACCTACGGAACCTACCGGTCCGGCGTCCTCCAGTCGTACGCGCCGTTCTCGCTCGGGCTCATCACGAACATCGCGTCCACGAACTAACCAACCGCGCGACGGGGTCCGGCCGAAAGGCCGGGCCCCTCATCGCGTCCACCAAAGGAGCCGCTCATGAAGTTTCAGGTTCTCAATCCCGCGAACGCCGACGGACAGGGCAACGCGCGCCCGCTCATCCTCGCGACCATCCCGCACCCCGAGAAGAAGGAGTATCCCGAGGGGATGCAGATCAAGGCCCTCGACAAGGAGGGGACCTTCGAGCTCGGCGCCTTCGAGGCGCACTATCTCAAGGAGCACGGGATGATCGTGAACCGGCTGGAGTCCGACGCGAAGCCGGGCACGCCGTTCGACCCGATCCCCTTCAACCAGATCGGCTACGCCTCGTTCGGCCACGGGAAGAAGCGGAAGGACTGCCCGTACAACCCGAAGACCGAGACGCAGCAGAAGGACGCCTGGATCGACGGCTGGGACCAGGCGCACGACGAGAAGGACGAGATCCACGCCGCGTTCACCCGCGGGGCCGCGGACTTCAAGAAGCACGTCAAGGAAGACGCGAACCCGCTCGCCGTCGCGGATCCCGAGAACGCGACCGACCACCAGAAGGCGCTCGCGGCCTCGTGGGTCGAGGGATGGCAGAAGGCGAAGGACCAGGCCTAACGTGCTGGCCCGAGTCTACCAGCCCGTCCGGCGCACGGTGAGCGTCGCGGGCGTCAAGATCACGGACGCGGAGGGCCGGATGAAACCGGTCCTCCGCCTCTCCGTTGAGGGGCGCGAGGTCGTCGCACGGGGCCGGCGCCCGAGCGATAGAGAGTTCGGCGTCCTCGAGCTGACCGGCGCGGAGGTCGTGTCCCTCAAGGCGCACGGCTACAAGGTGGTCGGCGCGTGAAGGCGTACTACCGGACCTCCGGCAAGCTCCTCGCGCGGCTGACCGAGCTGTGGGTGGACGGCCACGTCATCACCGCAGACCCTCGCGGCCTCTTCCTCCTGGAGGAGGCGCAGGCGGCGCGGCTGGGCGAGAACGGCATCCGGCTCGACTGCTTCGAGCAGGTCCCGGACGAGACGGAGGGGACGCAGCCCGCGCCGATCGCCGGGGGGGCCTGAGCCGTGCCGGCCGACACCGCCTTCACCACGGTCGCGAAGATCAAGAGCCAGGTCCAGTCGAAGACGATGACCGCGACCGACGACGCCATCCTGGCGGACATCGCCGCCGGCATGACGCCCGCCGTCCAGCGGAAGCTCGGCCGGGACATCCTCCAGAACACTTACACCGTCCGGTTCAACGGGACCGGGCGGTACGCGGTGATCATGAAGCAGACGCCGATCGTGTCCGTCACGTCCGTGCTGATCGACGGCGTCACCATCCCGGCGGCCGTGGACGCGCAGCACGCGGGGTACATCTTCGATCAGGACACGATCTATCTGAGCGAGGGCGGGGTTGCGGTCCCGGGGTTCTCCCCGAGTCCGATGGGTGCGGGGCGGGTCTTCCGCAAGGGGATCCAGAATTGCACGGTCGTCTATGTCGCCGGGTACTCCGCCGTGCCGGAGGACATCAAGCGCGCGGCGCAGATTCAGGGGGCGTTCGAGTACCTGCGGCGCAACCGTCAGGGGCTCAAGTCTCTCGCCATCCAGGGCGAGGTCACGTCCTACATGGATCAGGAGTGGGACCCCGACGCCGAGGGGAAGCTCGCGCGGTGGGTCCGGGTGCCGCGCTTCGGGGGGTACTGATGCCCCCGCCCCTGCCGTTCACCGTCGTCGTCAACACGGACCGCCTCAAGGGCATCCCGCAGCAGGTGGAGAGCCGGCTCGTGCGCCGCCTCGGGAACCTCGGCCTCGAGATGGTGAGCACGATCAAGGCCGACAAGCTCTCCGGCCAGGTCCTCCGGCGCGTCACCGGCAAGCTCTCGCGGTCGATCCACCGGGAGGTCGAGGTCGTCCCCGGCCGAGCCGTGATCCTGCGGATCTACGCCGGACGCGAGGCCCCGTACGCGAAGCCGCACGAGTACGGCCTGCTCGTGGTGGTGCCGGCGCATCTTCGGAATAACCCGTCCGGCGATCATCCGATTTTCGTCCGGTCGTACACGGTCCAGTACCGGGAGCGGAGCTTCCTGCGGTCGACCGTGGGCGAGTACCGCGACCGGTTCGGCGAGACGGTCCATAGTTCGGCCATCTTCCCGGCGCCCCGATGAGCTGGACGCGCAACGCGGTCTACGACGCGCTCCTCGCCCGCCTCCAGGCGTGGACGCCGCTCACCACGATCTGTCCGGCGGCCAACATCACCCGCCGGCTGCCGGCGGACCCGCGCAGCCCGGAGGCCGCCTGCCCGTACCTCGCGATCGTCGAGATCGGGGAGGAGACGGAGCAGAGCAAGGGCACGCCCGCGCTCGACACGCTCGACGCCCGCCTGATCGGCGGGCTCCGGCCCGGGCAGCAGCCGGACGAGGCGAAGTCCCCGGACATCAATGACTTCCTCGACGCGATCCGCGGGGCGCTCGCGCCCGACCCGGTCACGGGCTTCCAGACGCTCGGCGACATCGTCTCCCACTGCTGGGTCGAGGGCCGCACGGGGATCGAGGAGGGGCTGGCGCTGGCGAACCCGTCCCTCGTCGAGGTCCCGATCCGCATCCTCGTCGGACAGGACAACGACGGATCCGGCCGCCAGTTCGTGTTCGACGTGGGCGAGATGTTCGCCACGCTCACCGGCCGCCAGGGGGACCAGGCGGCGCCCACGCTCCCGACCGTGGTCCGGTTCGGGGGCCTCAAGGGCGTCCGCCTCGAGGGCGCGCAAGAGCTCACCTGGGCGAGGTCCGGCCAGCTCTACGCGATCAGCGCCGCCCGGAAGTACACGACCATCGAGGGGACCGCGCAGCTCGCGGCGATCGACTCGCTCCTCTCGAACCAGATCTTCTTCGGAGAGGACACGGCGACCGGGGGCGTCCTCGTGGACGTGGACCGCCCGTACACCCTCTCCCCCGCGACCTCGCTCGACGAGCAATTCCTCTACACGCCCGGGGAGCTCGGGGTCGCGAGCGGCGGACTCTGGACGACCCTCAACAGCGGCGCCGTTGACGAGATGGTCGTCGCGTCGAACCCACCGGCCGGAGGCGGGAAGGCCGTCAGCCTCTCGTGGACGAGCGCGGGCGCGCCGAACATGCTCCGCCAGTTCACCGCGATCAACGTCCCGTACACCGTGACATGGGTCGTGCAAGGGAAGTCGGGGAGGACGCACCGGCCGAGGATCGACCTCATCGCAGAGGTCGTCGGGTTCACCGCGTACCAACTCTGCCAGGTCTATCTGCAGACGAACGGCGACCTCTCGGTCGTCGACGCGACGGGGACGCACGCCGTCACCGTGGGCATGACCGACGACGCCTGGCACGAAGTCGCGATCGCCGTCGACCCTGCCGGCGTTGTGACGATCACCGTCGACGCCGGATCCGTGCTCTTCACCGGGGCGATCGTGACGACCCACGGGACGAGCCTCGTCGGGGTCTGCCTCGTGGCTTCGACGCAGGGCGTCTTCACGGACGAGTCGGACTTCGCGCTCGTCGGGCGGGTCCTCATCACGAGCCCGGAGCCGGGGGTGACGATCGCCCCCCCCAACTCGGGGACGTTCGCGGGAGATCTCGGGGTCGCCTACGCGGCCACGGGCGCATTCCTGACCCGGGTCTCGGGAGTGCCGTCGGCCTCGGGGACGTTCTCGCTCACGGGTTCGACGTACCTCTTCGCTGCGGCCGATCGAGGGGTGGCGGTCAAAATCTCTTACACCTACAGCGTCACGGTCGGCCAGTCGATCTCCGTGACGAACCGGCCGGGGGGCCTCGCGCCCACGTTCAAGGTGACGCTCCGGGCGCGCTATAATGGCCGCCAGATGGCCGTCATCCTGAACCGCTGCGTGGCGACGGACCTCGTGCTGCCCGAGCAGCTCGAGCGGTTCATGGTGATGGATTTCAAATTTCAAGCCCTGGCGGACACCGACGGCAACGTCGGGCGCTGGTCGTTTCTATGACCCGAGGAGGTTGAATGGGACAGGACGAGACAAAGGTCTATATGCCGGGGCCGTGCACGGTGGTCGTGAATGGCGGCGACGTCGGACACACGGACGAGCACGGGGCCGAGGCCGATCCGATCGAGGCCTACGTCGACGCGAAGGCGGGCAAGTACGGCCCGCACGGCGCGCCCGTCCAGAAGTTCTCCGCCGGGACGATGGTCAAGGTCAAGTTCAACCTCATCCAGTCCGTGTACACGGACATCGCGACCGTCTATTCCCTCTTCACCGCGACCACGAGCGGCGGCAACACGAAGCTCGGAATCGGCCGCAAGGCCGGAGCGCCCCTGACCGGCGTGACCCTCGTCCTCACCCCCGAGCAGTCCGCGCGGACTCCGTTCTCGAAGTTCACCCTCACGCGCGCGGTGCCGACCGGCGCGCCGAAGCTCGTCTGGACCGCCGAGAAGTACCAGGCGTGGGCCTGCGAGTTCGAGGGCATGGTCGACGAGGCCGGCGGCTCCGAGGGCTTCTGGCTCGGGACGCTCGGGGACCCGACCATCAGCGCAGACGTCACGGCGCCGACGGCGACGTGCGTGCCCGTCGACGACGCGACCGGCGTCGCGACGACCGTCGTCCCGGTCGTCACCTTCTCGGAGATCATGAACCAGAACACCCTCGACGCGCTGCACGTCAAGCTCGTCGAGTGGTCCGGCGCCGTCGGGACGAACCCGACCGTGCGCGCGTGTACCCTCACGCCCACGACCACGACCCTCACCATCACCCCGGCCGCCCCGCTGACGTCTGGACTGAAGTACAGCATCCAGCTCAACAGCGTCGCGGACCTGGCGGGCAACCTGTTGAACGGCGGCTGGGCGACGTTCGACTTCACCATCGCGTAACGTGGGCGCCTCCGTCCTCCTCGCGCAGCCCCGCACGGTCGACGTGACCGTGCGCGGGCAGATGGTGGTGGTCCGGGAACTTACGATCGGGGATCTCGCGCCCCTGGCGGCGATCTTCGACGAGATGCAGATCCTCCTCACGCAGAAGCTCCCGGGGGCCGAGATCGTCAAGTCGCTCGCGGACCGGATGATCGGGCAGATCCTCGCGGCGAGCACGGGCGCGAGCGAGGAGTTTCTTCGGACCCTGACTGCGACGGAGCTGCTCGGCGTCCTGGAGCAGGTCTGGTCCCTGAACCAGCTCGGCAACCTGATCGGGCGCAAGATGACGGAGGTCCTATCGTCTCCCGCGTCGGGGTGAGCCTCGACGTGCTGATCGCCGAGCTCTGTCTCGCCTACAAGTGGACGCCCGACGTCGTGGAACGCCTCACGATCGGGAAGGCCATGATCTACGCCGCCGCGGCCGGCGTCTCCCGCTTCCGCCCGCTCCCGAACCGCCCCGCGGCCGGGGGCCCGGCGGCGCCCCGGGACGAGCACGCTTGGCAGCGGGCGATGCTCCAGCTCGCCGTCCGGCGCGGCGATGAGGTGACGGCCCGGAAGATCCGCGGCTGGCTCGCGCGGGATCTCGTGTTCGGGAAGGAGGCGGCCCGTGCCTGACGAGATCAGCGTACGGCTCGCCGCGCTCACCGACGGTTTCACGAACGACATGAAGCAGGCCGGGGAAGTCGTCCAGACCGCGGGCGACCAGATGGCCGGGGGCATGGCGCGTGCGAACCACTCGACCGAGTCGCTCATGGGCACCCTCGTCAAGGGCCGGGAGGGCCGGCACCTGCGCCTCATGGCCCTCGAATTGGGGTCCCTCGCGGGCGAGGGGACGACCGCGGCGCGCTCGATGTTCTCCCTCCTCGGCTCCGCGCAGGCGCTCGAGGAGGGGCTCGGGACCATGGGCGGGGCCGTGGGGCTGGCCGTGGCCGGGATCGGACTCGCCATCACCGCGTTCGTCGCGTGGACGGAGCACACGAAGAAGCAGGCGGAGGAGCAGCACAAGCTCAACGAGGAGGTCCGGAAGTTTCACGAGGGCGCACTGGTCGCGACGAACTCGCTCCGGGACTGGCTCGCCGCGGGACACGAGCTGCCCGCCTGGCTCCAGGCGACGTCCGCCGGGCTCGATCGGTCGTTCAGCGCGCAGCACCGGACCATGATCGACGACATCAAGGAGAAGATCCGGGACCTGAACGACGACACGGTCAAGCACACGGAGAACACCTACAAGAACGCGACGGCGATCAACGCCCTCAACCTCGACATGCTCTTCCTGATCCGGACCGGGCTCACGTTCACGGAATGGCAGAAGAAGGAGATCGACAACGAGAAAAAGCTCGCGGACGCGATCGCGCTGCGCGCCCGGATGACCCTCTCCGGCGCGCAGGCGGACGTCAACGCGATCGAGATGCTCGAACGCTGGGACAAGAAGCAGGCCGCGACCCTCGCGACCATGGAGCAGGGGTACGAGCAGTTCTCGAAGAGCGTCGGCGCGACCCTCGTCAGCCTCGCGAATTCCCACGAGAACTTCGGGAAGGCCGTGGTCCGGGAGGCAATCCGCAGGGGCGAGGAGATCCTCGCGAGCAAGGCAATCCTCGCCTTCCTCACCCTGCTCACGGGCGGCGGTGCGGGCGGCCTCTTCGCCGCCGCAGGCGCGCTCCAGGGGACGACCTCCGCGCTCAGTCTGGCCGAGCTCGCCGCCGAGACGGCCGCCCGGCAGGGCAACACGGCCCTCGGACCGGCGCACTAAATGGCGCAGCGCCCGGGTATTCGGATCAAGTACCGGCCGGTCCGGCCGGCGACCGCGAAGCAACTCTCCTGGGTTGGCACGCAGGGCGACGCAGGCCGGCGCGGGTGGTGGCCGGACTTCGGAGCCTCGCCGGACGCCGGATGTACGAACCTCTCCGGCGCCGTCGCGTGGGCGGGCCGGATCGCGGCCGTGGGATCCTTCGCGAACGTGGGGGCCTCTGCCCGGGCCGGGTTCGCGATGTGGGACCGGTTCACGGGCGCGCTCGACGACGCCTTCACGATCACGTTCACGGGCGGCCCGCCGACGACCCTCGAGACGGACGGGACGTGGCTCTACCTCGGCGGCTCCTTCACCGCGCTCACGATCACGCCGAACGGCGGATCCCCCGTGGCGACGGGAAGCCTCTCGGGGCTCTGCCGGATCAGCTATGCGGGGGAGGTCGACACGACATGGCTCCCGGCGCTCAACGCCTCCGCGAACCTCGCGGTGCTGCGGTACAACCCCGTGAACGCCTCGCTCTACATCGCGGGGGACGCCCTCACGACCGTCAACGGGACCGCCCGCGCCCGGCTCGCCGAACTCCCGATCGTGTCCGCCTCCCCGGTCGTGCCGACGGCGTGGGACCCGGAGCCGGACGCGGCCATCCGGGCGATCGCGATCGACGAGGCGAACCAGAAGGTCTACCTCGCCGGGCAGCACACGACCCTCTACGCGGTCGCGCACACCTATCTCAATCGCCTCACCATGACCGGCGCGGGCGCGGTGGACTCATGGGCGCCTGCCCCGAACGCGCAGGTGATATCGATCGCCTATGATACGGCCAGCGGGTACCTCTTCGCCGTCGGCTCCTTCACGCAGATCGGGGCCGCGGCCGTTGTGCGGAACCGTGCGGCGGGTCTGGACTCGAACGCGAACGCGATTGCCTGGAATCCGAACCTCAACCTCGACGGCCTGGCGGTCGCGGTCTACCGGAACATTGTGCTCATCGGCGGGTCATTCACGACCGTCGGGGGCGTCGCCCGGCTCGGCCTCGCGGCCGTCGGAGTCGACAACGCGCTCCGAGTCTGGGACCCGTCCACGAACGGCGACGTCGACCAGATCCTCCTCGTGGACCGGACGGCCTACTGCTTCGGGGCGTTCACCACGATCGGGACGGGATCGACCTCCTTCGCCGCGGCGGTCCCGTATCCGATATTCACGAACTCGAACACAAAGTATGTCGCGAAGACGGGGAGCGACGGGGCGGCCGGGACGCTGGGCGCTCCGTACCTCACGGTCGGGTTCGCCCTCGCGCAGCTCGCCGGGGCCTTCACCTATGTCGTCGTTCTTGATTCCGGGACGTACGGGGAACTCATCACCGTCACCTACTCGGCGAACGAGGAGGGCGGGCTCTTCGCGGCTGACGGGCAGACGCCGATCCTCACGCAGTCGCGCGGCGCGGTCCCCGGGACGTATGGGGCCCGGGCGAGCGGCCGGACGAAGTTCTCGGCCGGGGCCGGGGCCACGTTCATTTACGTCTCGAAGCAGGGCAACGATGGCACGGGCGCCCGGGGCAACTCCTCCCTCCCGTATCTCACGATCACAGGAGCCCTCGGGGACGCCGCGCGCGTGGCGAACGACACGGTGCAGATCCAGGACTCGGGCCGGTACGCGGAGGCCGGCGCGATCGCGGTCGGGGCGAACGCCGTGACGATCCAAGCCGCTGCGGGACAGACGCCGATCGTGACGAACACCGCGGCCTCCGCGATCCACGTCACGATGAACGCGGGCGTCTCCGTGAAGCTCTACGGGATTATCTTCGAGGAGAACGCGACCGGGAGCCTCCCGAGTCAGGACCTCATCCACCCGACGGGGAACCTCGAGCTCTACGACTGCACGGTCCTTGGGGCGGCGACGGCGGTGAGCAGCTCGGGCAACACGAAGACGCTTGCGATCGTGAACTGCGCCTTCCTCAACTCCCAGAACTCCGCGCTCATCATCGGCGGGACGACTGAGACGTTCACGGTCACGAACTCATACTTCGCGAACTGCACGCTCACGGGGGGGAACGGGGTCATCAACGTCGGCGGGGCGGGGGTGGGGACGTTCACCATGACGAGCTTCACGATCGAGGACGTGGCGAAGGGGGTCGCCGCGATCTACCTCGGGACCGCCGGAGGCGTGACGACCGCGATCACGATCAGCGGGGGGATCATCCGGAGCACGGCCACGAAGCCGACGGCGTCCGTCGGGATCTCGAACCAGATGGCGGGGGGCGGCTCCTGCGCGATCTCGAACCTGCTGATCTCCAGCCTCGGCTCCTGCGGCATCCTCGACAACGGCGCGGCCGGAGCCTGCGCGCGGACGTATAGCACGATTGTTATCGAGGAGTGCGGGAAGACCAGCAACACCGCGGCGGGCCTCAATAACTTCACGCTCCAGGTCGCGAACACGGCGACCGTCACGCTCACGAGCGTTCTCTCCATCGGATCGCAGGGGGAGGGGTTCGCCGTCGCGGGCGTCACAGCCGGCGCGGTCAAGTTCGACCGCTGCGTCGCGATCAACGCCCGGCTCAATGGATATCACCTGCTGCAGAACAACGCGGGTACCCCCCAGATCATCAAGATGTATTCCTGCCTGGAGTACGGCTCGGGGATGAAGGTCGCTCTCGAAAACACGGGGACGGTCGGCGTGATCGGCGTCAGCGGGTGCGTCTTCCAGAACCCGCAGCAGGGCCTCGCGGGTGGGATATATTCCGTCTACAACGAGCCGCACAACGTCCCCGCCGGCACCTCGACCTTCGTCGTCACCCCGCCGTTCGCCGGGACGTACGTCGGCCCGAACGGGAACCTCTATATCGCCTTCCCCGGGTCGAACAACTTCTTCCCGACGACCGCCTGGTCGGTGAACGCGGGGACTGCGACCTACACGCTCACCGTCGGCGGGTCCGCGATGCAGGTGCTCGCGAGCTACTTCTGGACGCCGTCGACGACCGCGATGGTGACGATCACCGGGGGCGTCGACACCGTCATCACCGACCCCCTCTTCCTCTCGACGGTCCCCAAGCAGGTCAACGCCGGCCTCTCCGCGCTCTCCGCGGCCGTGGACTGGAACGTGGCCTCGGGTGCGGCGAACATCCGGACGAACGCCGGGATCCAAACGCCCCTCCTCATCCTGAGCACCGCAGCGAAGGGGTTCTCGATCGACGGGTTCACGTTCACGGGGGACCTCAACTTCTATGACGGCGTCCAGATCGCCCGGAGCATCGCGACGCCGCTCTATGTGAGCTATTGCGACTTCCAGGGGCTCGGACCGCAGGGAATCCAAGTCGCGAGCCGCGCCACGATCGAGCGTTGCCGGTTCACCACGAACGGGATCGCCTGCAACGTCTCGGACGCCGGATGCACGGTGCGGCAATGCGTCGCGAGTCAGTGCGACGGCGCGGGATTCCTCATCTACGCCGTGAACAACGTGGTCGAGCACTGCACCGCCTTCCGCTGCGAGTACGGGCAGGTCGATCTCCTCGGGGCGACGGATACGATCAGCCGGGACAACGTCTATGCCGGGAACTACGCTCTCGACTACCAGGGCGTCCGGCCGCAGACGGACTCCGACATCGCGGAAATCAGCGCGGGCGCCGAGATCTCCGGTTCGCGCCGGGACCCGCTCTACCGGAACGTCCGAGTCGGGACCGTGGATCTCCGCCTGCAGGCGGTCGAGGACGGCTTCCCGTACGATTCCCCGGCGAAGGGGCTCGCGCACGACGGCCTCGACGCCGGGGCGTACGCCTTCGCCTACCCGCCGCTCGTGACCTCGTGGACGCTCCTCGACTTCGACACGACCGGATGGTACAACCCGTTCACCCTCGCCACGGACCCGGAGGCGATCAAGCTGACGGAGGGCGACACGTTCGGCCTCCGGAAGTACAGCGAGGGCGCGGGGTTCATGAAGCGGTACGACCTGGAATGGGGGGCGGACGCGATGATGGGGACCGACCAGGTCGAGGCGCTCATCGATCTCTACACCTACGGCGTGGGCGAGTGTCAGATCAGCTTCGACGGTGGGACGACTTTCATCCCTGTCCGGCTCAAGCGTAGCACGTCCCTCGGCCGCTCGCAGCTCCAAGGGCTCTACTATTCGTCCGACCAGGTGCCGGAGCCGATCCGCAAGCTCTCCTTCTGGGAATCCCCCTGATGGCGACCGTCCGCACGGCGACCTTCCTCGGGGTCGACATCACCGACCGGGTCGTCTCGTGGGGCACGCTGGAGCAGGTCAAGGAGGTGCTGCTGGCCGAGGCCACGATGTTCACCTCCGAGCACTCGATCCAGGTGATGAACGAGGGCGGCGCGTTCACGTCCGACGGGCCCGCGTCGATCGTCCGGGGCCTCAACTGGTACGGGCAGATTCTCACCGTCACGCTCGACGGGCAGCTCGTCTACGCCGGCCGGGTGCGGAATATCCAGATCTCCTCCGACGCGGGGACCGCGACGATTGTGAGCGACGACGTCATGAAAGTCCCGGCGCAGGAGCCGTTCGTCGGGTCGGGGCAGAACGCGAACCCGGGGGACGTGCTGCTCGCGATCGCGCGATCGGCGCTCCCCGAGGAGTTCATCGACGCCGCCAGCTTCAAGGCCAGCGGGGGCCTCGCGCGCACCGCGGGCGCGACGATCTCCTACGAGTTCAAGGACGATTCGAGGGCGTCCTGCATGTCCGCGATGCAGGAGATCGCGCGGCTCTGCTCGATTTCCGTCTACGTCTCCCGCACACTCCTCTCCGCCCGGGTCTTCCGGCCCTACCAGGGACAGGGCTCCGGCCTCAAGCAGGACATCGATGAGACGGTCATTCGCGCGATGCCCTCGCAGGGATACGACGCCCTCAGCTTCGTCAACCGCGTGACGGTCGGATACACCGGAGGATTCACGGAGACGGTGAACGCGCTCGACAGTCAGCGGGCGAACCGGATCATCCGGCCCATCACCTACGGGGACACCGAGACGGTGTTCGCCTATGACCGGGCCAGCGCGATCTACTTCGGAAACCTCTGCCTCTCCCGGTCGAGCTACCAGCGCCGGATCTGCGAGGTGACGATCGGGCCGACGATGAACCCGGTCGACATGGGCGACCGCTTCCCCGTCACATCCTCGCGGTTCGGGCTCGTCGCCATGCCGGCGGAGGTCATCGAAGCCCACCGCAACCCCGACCAGGACGAGGTCACGCTCAAGCTCGCGGAGCTCTATGACCCGCATATCCCCCCGCTCTTCCCGGTCCTCAACACCCCGCGGTTCGTCTTCGGCGCGCCGTCGCCCTATGGCGCGATCGTGCTCGCGAACGCCCCGGCCCTCTGGCAGGGGGACCGGGAGGACACGGGGACCGTGGCCGCGGACCTCTCTGGAAACCACCGGGACGGCGCGTACGTCGGCGGTCCGCTGCTCAACCAGACGGCGCTCGTGAACGACCCGACCGGGTACCCGACGAGCTCCTCCTTCCGCGCGGCGGCCGGGAAGTACACCCGGATCCCGAACGCGGCGTGGATGAACGTCGGGACCGCGATGAC
>Ga0075425_100000384_pt1 | contig 40876 bp, 36 predicted proteins | sample SoiMethybrSBSTD4_FD_75300 | JGI IMG/M metagenome (GOLD analysis project Ga0075425, IMG submission 75300) | Bulk soil microbial communities from a Populus tree surrounding site in Tennessee, USA - Soil MetaG P. TD hybrid SBSTD4 | ecosystem: Environmental > Terrestrial > Soil > Tree plantation... | reverse complement strand
CTCACGGTTCGCTATCCGGAAGCGGTGGAGAACGCGATCGCGGCGAGCGGGATGTCGCGCGGCGATGCGCTGTCGATGATCTGCAGCGCGGGCGGAGCGCCCGAGCTCGCGGCGCCGATCGCGGCCGCACGGCTCGCGGTCGTCGACGAGATCATTGACGCCGTCTCGCAGGAGAAAGCTGCGACGCGCGGCCGCGACACATTCGGCGCGCTCTGCATGCACCGCATCTGGGGCTGGCCGATTCTCTTCGGCGTGCTCTACATCGCATGGCTCTTCGTCGGAAAGCTCGGCGCGGGAGTGCTCGTCGATTTCGTGGAGAACACGATCTTCGCGAACTACGTCAATCCGTGGTCGACGCGTCTCGTCGATGTGCTGACGCCGGCGAACGTCGCCGGACACTTCATCCGCAATCTGCTCGTCGGCGAGTACGGCGTGATCACGATGGCCCTCACGTACGCGATCGCGATCGTGCTTCCGGTGGTGATCACGTTCTTCACGCTCTTCGGCATCCTCGAGGATTCGGGTTATCTGCCGCGCCTCGCGGTGATGCTGCACCGCACGTTCCGGCGCATGGGTCTCAACGGCAAGGCCGTCCTTCCGATGGTTCTCGGCCTCGGCTGCGACACGATGGCGACGCTGACGACACGCGTGCTGGAGACGAAGAAGGAGCGCGTGATCGTCACGATTCTTCTCGCCCTCGGCATCCCCTGCTCCGCGCAGCTCGGCGTAATCATGGCCATGCTCGCGCCTCTCGGATTTGCCGGCGTCTCGATCTGGCTCGGCATCACGCTCGCGACGATCTTCGTCGTCGGTTGGCTGTCGTCGAAGGTCGTGCCCGGGACGACCGGCGACTTCATCGTCGAGATTCCGCCGATGCGCGTGCCGCGGCTCTCGAACATCCTGCTCAAGGTTCTCGCGCGCACCGAGTGGTACTTGAAGGAAGCGGTGCCGCTGTTCATCATCGGCACGCTGCTGCTGTACCTCCTCGACGTCGCGCATCTGCTCGTGACGCTGCAGCGCGCTCTCTCGCCGATCGTCGTCGGATTCCTCGGCCTGCCGGCCGAGGCGTCGAATGCGTTCGTGATCGGATTCCTGCGCCGCGACTACGGCGCCGCGGGTCTGTTCGCGATGCAGTCGCACGGCGCGCTGACCGGCAATCAAACGGTCGTCGCGCTGACGACGATCACGCTCTTCGTCCCGTGCGTGGCGAACTTCCTCGTGATGATTCGCGAGCGCGGCAAGCGCGCGTCGATCGCCATCGCGGGGTTCATCACCGTTTACGCGTTCGGGATCGGCGCGCTGCTCAACGCGGCGCTGCGCATCTTTGGTGTGAGGCTCGGATGAGTTACGAATGCCCTCTCTGCAGCACTGATTTCTCCGATGCCGAGTGCCACTCGGCATGCCCGATGTCGAAGGGCTGCACGATGATCCGCTGCCCGCGCTGCGGCTACGAGTTCGTGCAGAGCGGCCGCATCGTCGACATGCTGCGCCGCTGGATTCGCCGCGCGCCGCAGCCGGTGCCTCTTCCCGCGGACATGATCCCGGTGACCGACCTTCCCGTCGGATCATCCGCGACCGTTGCGCACATCACGCCGACCGAAGCCGGACGGCTGAACCGCCTCGCGTCATTCGGCATCAGCGCCGGCAGCGAAGTAAAACTGCTCGCCCGTCAGCCGGCGGTCGTGCTCGCATGCGGATCGTCGTCGGTCGCGCTCGAGGACGAAGTCGCGCGCGAGATTTTCGTGCGCGCGGCGTAATTGTCATCCCGAGCGAAGTCGAGGGATCTGGCGGGTGGGCCGCGCGTCCTTCACCGCCCGCCCAGATCCCTCGACTTCGCTCGGGATGACAATTGACATCACTGCACGGCGCGCGCGATCACCACGCCCGCCGCCCAGGCGAGCGTCGCCGCGCCGGCGCCGACGAGCAGCGTTTCGATGCCCGCGCGCATCCAGGAGATCTTCAGCCAGAGGCTGCGCGTCGATCCGACCGCGAAGAAAACGGCGAGGGTCATCGTCACCGAGGTCGCGAGCGCGTGCGGTGTGTGCAGCACGAACGGCAGCAGCGGAACGAGTCCGCAGAGAAGAAACGCAGCGAACGTGCTGAGCGCGGCCTTCATCGCGGAGCGGATCTGCTGCGGCATCCCGAATTCCTCCGCGAGCATGAAGCGGATCCATCGCTCGCGATCGGCGGTCATCACCGACACGGCGCGTTCGAGGTCCTCGCCCGTGAACCCTCGCGACGCGAAGATCTGCCGCACTTCCTCGCGCTCGCCTTCGGGATCCTCGTCGATGTGACGCGCCTCCTGCTCGTGCAGCGCGTCGAGCTCATGGCGTTCGGTGCGCGTGCCGAGAAAATTGCTCGCCGCCATCGAGAAGCCGTCGGCGAGAAGATTCGCGACGCCGAGGATGATGATGGCCTTCGTCGCGAGCTGAGCGCCCACGACGCCCGTGACGACGGCAAACGTCGTTACCGAGCCATCGATCCCGCCGTACACCCAATCGCGCAGATAGCTGTGCGGCGGCCCTTCCGCGAGCCGCGCGCGGATAGCCTCGGAAGTGTGTTCGTGTTCCACGCTCTGGTAGTTGGTAGTTAGTCGTTGGTAGTTGGTCGTCACTAACTACTGACTACCAACTACCAACTACTAATCAGATGCTGACCATGCTTTCGAGCTCGCTCTTTTTCACGACGAGAACGGTCGAGCCCTTCACTTCGATGATCTTGCGGCGTTTGAACTCGCTCAGGAGGCGGGTGACGGTCTCGCGCGTGGTGCCGACCATCTGCGCCATTTCCTCGTGCGTGAGGAGGACCTTCAGACGGATGCCTTTCGACGTTTCCTCGCCCGCGTCGCACCAGTTGAGCAGGAGCTTGGCGACTTTCTCCGACGTCGTCTGGGCGAGTCCGAGCGAACGGATCTCGCGCTGCGCGGACTGATATTTCTCGCTCAGCTGCTGGGCCGTGTGCATGCACGCGTCGACGTGCTGCTGCAGAAAGCGCACGAAGTCATCGCGTTTGATGAAGTTCAGCTGCGACGGCTCGATCGTCTCCGCGGAGACCTCGTAGGGACGTCCGAGGATCGTCGCGCTCGCGCCGAGTACTTCGCCCGGTTCGGCGATCTTCACGATGAGAGTCTTCCCCTCGCTCGAGGAAGTGGTCAGTTTTGCGCGTCCGCTGCAAAGAATGAACACGCCGCGGGGCTGTTCGCCGTCGACGAAGAGAATGGAGCCCTTCGGATAAATGCCGGTGAACTTGATGTTGTCGAGCGTCTGCATCGCTTCGGGGCTCATGGTGCAGAAGGTCCGCTCGGCCCGGCGATCGCATTCCACGCAGTTGTTTTGAATTTCCAGGTTGTATGGGGATGGCATGAATCGCCTCCGTTTCCGATGGCCAATGTGGGGGATGACATCTCACCGGCAAGCGACTCCGAACACGTGTAGACGTGACGCGCGTCACCGGGTCACGTTCGCGGCCGCACGGATGCCGGTACGGGTGCAATGCAGAGTGACTGCATGATTCCGTTCGAGCCGTACCGCATCAAGACCGTCGATCCGATTCGCGTCACGACCGCGCAGGAGCGCTCGATCGCGCTGGAGCGCGCGGGATACAACGTGTTCCAGCTCGCGGCGCGCGACGTCGTGATCGATCTGCTCACCGACTCCGGCACCGGCGCGCTGTCGGCCGCGCAGTGGGGAGCGATGATGCAGGGCGACGAGTCGTATGCCGGCAGCGCGTCGTTCGAGCGATTCGATCGCGTCGTCCGCGACCTGACCGGCTATCGCAACATGCTGCCGGTGCATCAGGGCCGCGCCGCGGAGCGCATCCTCTTTCAATCGCTGCTGCAGCCGGGCGACGTCGTCGTCAACAACATCCACTTCGACACGACGCGCGCGAACGTCGAGTACACCGGCGCCGAGGCGCGCGATCTCGTGATCGCGGAGGCGCGGCGGCCGGCGCATCTGCATCCATTCAAGGGAAACATGGACGTCGACGCGCTGGAGCGCGTGCTGGCCCAGGAAGGGGAGCGCGTGAGCCTCGTGATGATGACCGTCACGAACAACTCCGGCGGCGGACAGCCGGTCTCGATGGAGAACATCCGCGCCGTGCGCGACCTCTGCAAACGGTTCGGGAAGATGTTCATCCTCGACGCGTGCCGCTTCGCGGAGAACGCGTGGTTCATCAAGCGCCGCGAGACTCGTTATCGCGACGCGACACCGAAGGCCATCGCCCAGGAGATGTTCTCGCTCGCGGACGGATGCATCGTTTCCGCGAAGAAGGACGGTCTCGCGAACATCGGCGGTTTCCTCGCCCTCAACGACGACGCGCTCGCGGAGAAGTGCCGCAATCTCCTGATTCTCACGGAAGGCTTCCCGACGTACGGCGGTCTCGCCGGATACGACATGGAGGCGATCGCGACGGGACTCGAGGAAGTGGTGCAGGAGCCGTATCTCGAGCATCGCATCGCGTCGGTGCAGGCCTTCGGCCGAAGGCTGACCGATGCGGGTGTTCCGATCATGCAACCGCCCGGCGGCCATGGCATTTTCGTCGATGCCGCGGCGCTGCTGCCGCACATCGAGCCGAACGAATTTCCGGGCATCGCGCTCGTGAATGCGCTGTACGTGTCGGCGGGCGTGCGTGCGAGTGAGATCGGCAGCGTGATGTTCGGCAAACACACGCCGCTCGAGCTCGTGCGCCTCGCAATTCCTCGGCGTCTCTACACCGATGCGCAGCTTCGCTACGCCGCGGACTCGGTGATCGACGTCGCGCACCACGCGGAATCGCTGCGCGGCTATCGCATCACGTACGAGCCGCGATATCTGCGGCATTTCACGGCGCGGTTCGAGCCGGTGGAGAGTCTGACCGTCTCACAGTCGCAAAGTCTCACTGAGCTGAGACTGTGAGCCTGTAAGACTGTGCGACTGTGAGCCTGTGCGACTGTGGAGGCCGGTTGCGCATCGAGTTATTATTTGCGGTTTCGGTCCGGTCCATCCATGCGCAAAATCATCATTCTTCTCTCGTTCACCTGTGCCTTCTCTCTACGAGCGCAGTCGCCGTGGCTCGTCAAAGACATCAACACGACCGTTTCGTTCGATGTGAGGTCGTCGACGCCGAGCGACTTCCTGCCCGTCGGCGCGAAGACGTTTTTCCTCGCAACGTCCGAAGTGAGCGGCCGCGAACCGTGGATCTCGGATGGCACCGCGGCCGGGACGTCGCAGCTCGCCGACATCGTCCCGGGTACGGCGGGCTCGGATGCGTATTCGATCGGCGTGGTGAACGGCCTGGCGATGTTTGCCGCGCGCGAAGTCAACCAGGGCATCGAATTGTGGGCGAGCGACGGAACGGCGGCGGGCACCCGTCGCGTCGCCGATCTCAATCCCGGTCCGAATTCATCACAGCCCACCGGCGGTCTCGTGTTCCGCGGCCGCATGTTGCTCACGATGGACGACGGCACGAACGGCCGCGAGCTCTGGAGCACCGACGGCACATCGTCCGGCACGCGTCTCGTGAAGGACATCAATCCGGGGAGCGGATCGTCATCGCCGGCAACCTTCACGGAAATGGGCGGCGTCGTTTACTTCAACGCGGCCGGACTCTGGAAAACGGATGGCACCGAGGGCGGGACGGTGAAGGTCGCGTCCGTCTCGGCGCGGCACATGGTCGTCGCCGGATCGCAGCTCTTTTTCGAGGGCACGACGACGCCGAACTCGAACTGGGAGCTGTGGGTGAGCGACGGCACCGAGGCGGGAACGCGGCGCGTCGCGGACATTTTTCCCGGAGGGCAGAGCGCGCTCGACAACTTCAGTGGATTCGTCGCTCTCGGCAATCGCGTGGTCTTCTTCGCGACGGACGGATCGCACGGCAAGGAGCTGTGGACGAGCGATGGCACCGAGGCGGGGACGCGTCTCGTGCGCGACTTCATTCCGGGTTCGGCCGGCGCGTTCGACAACCGATATCCCGCGATGGTCGTGTTCGGCCAGCGCGCGATTTTTTCCGCGCCTGACACGGAACACGGGTTTGAGCTCTGGAGCACCGATGGCACCGACGCCGGAACGGCGCTTCTGCTGGACATCGAGCCGGGCAGCGCGTCATCGAGTCCGGCAGCGTACGAAGTCTCAGGCAACAAGCTGTACATCGTGTGCACGGGCGGCATCACGCTGCGCCTCTGGGTGACCGACGGAACACGCGCGGGTCTGCAACTTCTCAGCGACGTCGTCGGCATCGGCAAGGTCGTCGGCGACCGCTATTTCTTCGCCGGATCCGCGGCGCTCACCGGGACCGAGCCATGGGTCACCGACGGGACAGTCGCGGGTACGCACATCATCGCGAACCTGTGGGCGGACGTGCAGCCGTCGTCGAATCCGAGACTCCTCGCGGGCACGAACAAGCTTCTCTTCTTTCACGCGACGGAAGGAACGCGGGCGCCGGGGACGAACGCGATCGAGGCATCGCTGTGGCGCAGCGATGGAACGCCGGAGGGAACGTTCAAGCTGCTCGAAACGGGACAGCATCCGCCGACGCTCCTGCCGGTCGGCTCATTCGTCTTCTTCAAGTTCCCCAATGACAACGCGACCGAGACGATGGTGAGCGACGGGACGCCGGAAGGGACGGGATCGTCGGCGGGCTTTCTGCGCCGATTCGGCGGTGCGACCCTTTTCGCGATGTATCCGTTCGGCGACACGCTCCTCGCGAAAGCCGGCGACTCCTTCGACACGGCGCTCTGGATCACGCGCGGCGAGCTCGATGCGCCGGCCACGAATCTCGGCTCGAAGGGTCCGTTCGGTGTCATCGAGTACGCGGGCCGCTACATGTGGATGGCCGAGGGCGTGCGCGGGATTTATTCGTACAGCCTCTGGACCTCCGACGGCACTCTCGCCGGAACGTACCCGTTTTATCCCGACCTCGGCGATACGCCTTCGTACGGAGCTCTCGCGAACCCGCTCGCGAATGTGAACGGCACCGTGTTTTTTCTGCGCGAGGACAACCAGACTCGGATCACGAAGCTCTGGAAGACTGACGGCACATTCGACGGTACCGTCGCGATCAAAGAGGTTCCCGGTGTCGGCGCATACATTACGACGCACGCCGCCGCGGCGGGACGCCGTTTCTTCTTCGTCACCTACGACAAGGCGCTGTGGGTGAGCGACGGCACCGAGGCAGGGACGGTGGAGGTCGCGAAGGTCGGCTTCAATGTGAACGACCTGAACGAAGGCAATCGTCTGAAGAGCGTCGGACGCTTCGTCGTTTTCCCGGAGAAGAAAACGGATAACACGTACGAGTTGTGGGTGAGCGACGGCACGAAGGATGGCACTCGTGTTCTGCAGACGCGCATCAAACTCGCGCTCACGCCGATCGAGGGCCTCGTGTACTTCACGGGATGGGATGAATTGCACGGCTACGAACCCTGGGTGACCGACGGCACGCCGGAAGGCACGCATCTGGTCGCCGATGTGAATCCCGGACCGGCGAGCTCGAACGCAGAAGAGCTCACGAAGAGCGGCAATGTCCTGTACGTCGCGGCGGACCACCTCGCGTCGGGAAGAGAGTTGTGGGCGATTCCGCTGACCGAGCAGACGCTGACGATTCGCGATGCGCGCGTCGTCGAGGGCGATGCGAACGCGCGGTTCACGCTGTCGCTGCGAACGCCCGCGACGCAGCCCGTCACCGTTCAGTACGCAACGGCCGACGGCACCGCGAAAGCAGGCGAGGACTACGACGCCGCGACAGGTACGGTGACGTTCGGCGCGGGCGAGATGCTGAAGAACGTCGACGTCCACGTTCGGAGCGACGCTGCATACGAACGCAACGAGATCTTCTACCTCACGCTCCGCAACGCGACCAACGCCCATCTCGTTCGCGACGAAGCGTTCGCGTCGATCGAAGACAACGACGTGACGGCGGACCTCTCCATCGCGCCGGCGTTCGCCGAGAACGGAGTCGGCCACATCGCTGAGCTGAAGGTCGCCAATGCAGGTCCCGCCAGCGCAACGGGGATCGACGTGAAGATCACGTCCGCGCCCGCGTTGTCCATTCCCGGTTTCAACTGCACCTGCAGCATCGCGCAGCTCCCGTCCGGAGGATCGGCCTTTGCGGGAGGCGGCAGCGTGTCCTCGGATCGGCAGACCTACATGAGTGCGATCGCGACGGCAAAGCAGACGGATCCGAATCCGTCGAACAACGCCGTGGCGTGGACCGAAAACTGGTCGATCGTCGTCAACGCCGTACAGCTCTCGCCCGGCGACACCGCGACGGCCTGGGCGCGGCTCGCCGTGGGCTCGACGACACTCTGGAACTCCGATCCGACGGTTCTCTCCATGCCGTCCAACGCGACTGCGCTGAACAGCGAGCTCGGTACGTTTACGATCCGCGCGCTGAAAACCGGAACCGCGATCATCCGCGGACCGATGAACGTCCCGCTTACGCTCAGCGTCGTGGAGCCGGGCACGAGCGCGCGATGGCCGGAAGCGATCACGATCAACACCAGCAATGCGATACGCATCGATCAGCCGCTCGCGATCACCATCTCTGCGCCCGCCACGGCGCCCATCAGCGGTGCGAGTCCGACTGGGACAGTGACGGTGGTCTCCGCCGGCAAAGAGCTCGCGCGCCATGTGATCAGCGGACCGAGCCAGGCAACGCTGAAGCTGTACCTCGCGGCGCTCGGCTCCATGCCGTTTCAGGTCCTCTACAGCGGCGACGCCAACTTCCAGCCGCAATCGTTCGATAAAAGCGTCCAGGTCTACCAGGGCTTCACGACGATCAGCGGAGTGATGCGTGCGGACGCGACGATCGCCGGTTCGTTCACGCTCGACGTCCAGGTCGCGGGCTCGCCGGCCGCGCCGCCGAGCGGCGCCGTCGCGATCCTCAACGGCAGCACTGAGATCGCGCGCGGGACGCTCGTCGCGTCCAATGGAACGTCGAAGGCGCAGCTCGCGCTGAAGAATCTTTCGTCAATGCCGACGCTCACGATCCGCTACCTCGGCGACGCGTTGTACAACTCCGGTTCACAACAGGTGCGCTACGTGCCGCACCGCCGTTCCGCGCATCACTGAGGGATCCCATGCGCCGCCTTCTTCCCTTTCTTTCGCTGCTCATCGCGCCGGCGCTGTTCGCGCAGGCGTATCTCGTGAAGGACATCAACGTGAGCGCGAAGGCGAATCCGAGCTCTTCGTCGCCTTCGAATTTCATTCGCTACAACTCGCGGGTCTACTTCGCCGCGATGGAGTTGTGGAGCACGGACGGCACCGCCGCGGGGACGTCGCGCGTGGCCGACATCTTTCCGGGATCGGCGGCCTCGAATCCGAATCACTTCGTCATCCTGAACGGAAAACTTCTCTTCAACGCGACCGACAACCGCGGGCAGGAGCTGTGGATGAGCGATGGAACGGAGGCGGGGACGCGCATCGTTGCCGACATCCTGCCCAACGCCTCGTCGTCTCCGGGGGAACGCATCGTGTTCGGCCAGTCGATGCTCTTCACCGCCTACGACGGAATCGACGGCATCGAGCTCTGGATCACCGACGGCACCCCCACGGGCACGAAGCTTTTCAAGGATCTCGAGCCCGGCGCCCCCGGCTCGGATCCGCATTCGTTCGTGATCTATCGAAACGAAGTCTGGTTCGGCGCCGCCCATGGTCTCTGGAAATCGGACGGCACCGCGGCGGGCACGGTGCTCGTGAGCGCGCTGGACGACGCGCGGTCTCTCGTCGTCGCCGGCGATCGTCTGTTCTTCACCGGGCGGACCAGATCCACCGGCGCCGAGCTGTGGATGAGCGACGGAACCGCATCAGGGACGCGCATGGTCGCGGACCTCGGTCCGGGAACGAACGACGGCATCGTGTTCAGCGACACGACGACAGCGCTCGGCAATCGCGTTCTCTTCCGCGCCGACGACGGACAACACGGCGACGAGCTCTGGATCAGCGATGGCTCCGTCGCGGGGACGCACATCGTTCGCGACCTCAATCCCGGCGCAGGCGACGGCGTCTACGACTTCGGCCGGCTCGCCGTCATGGGAAACGCGGTGTTCTTTGCGGGCACGACGCCCGCGACCGGCTTCGAGCTCTGGAAGACGGACGGCACCGAGACCGGCACGGTGCTGGTACACGAGACCGTTGCGGGGACGGAGGGGCGAGTTCCGAGCCGGATCACCGTCGCCGGCGATCGTCTGTTTTTCCAGGTCGAGGGAACGTCGTTCCAGCCATGGCAGCTCTGGGTGTCCGATGGAACGAGCGCCGGCACGCGGCGCCTGCAATCGAACGAGCTCGCTGGAATGGGGAACGAGATGACGGGCATCGACGGCGTTCTCTGGTTCGCCGGAGCGGATCGCCTGCACGGATTCGAGCCGTGGCGGAGCGACGGCACGGACGCGGGCACGGCGATGATCACGAATCTCGCCGCCGAGGATCCGCCGTCCTCGGCTCCGCACGCGTTCACCGCGGCCGGCGACTGGGTCTACTTCGAAGCCTGGGATGGCACGGGCCCTTACCAGTTCCAGACCGGCGCGTCTTCCATCTGGCGCAGCGATGGAACGCCCGAGGGAACGCTGAAGGTCGTTGACACCTTTTCGTACTCCTATCAGGCGGTCGGGCGGAATCTCTTCTTCACTCCCGCCGGCGCCTCGCCGCTCTGGATGAGCGCGGGCACACCGGAGTCGACCGCGGAGGCGACGTCATTCACGAGCAAATTTCCGTCGATTCCATCGATTCAGAAGGTCGTCGGCGACACACTCTTCGTCAACGCGGGCGGGACGTTGTATGCGATGAAGGCGTCCCTGACGGGACCGGCGATTTCGCTCGGAACGCCGTTTGCCGCGGTCTACGACGTCGCCGGAAAGGCGCTCGTGTTCGCGAACAACGATCTCTGGGTGAGCGACGGAACTCCGCAGGGGACGTTCGTCATTGCACAGAATCCCAGACCGCAGCTGCTCGTTCCTCCCGCGTCCGTCGGAGGCCGCCTGTTCTTCTTCTCGAGCGACGGTCCGAGCCTGCGGACGAGCGATGGCACGAACCAGGGAACGGTGTTCCTGAAATCGGTGTCGGCGAACATCGGACAACTCACGCCCGCGGGCCACAATCTTTTCTTCGTCCTCGACAACAACCTCTGGGTGAGTGACGGCACCGAAAGCGGAACGCGCGCACTGCCCGCGGCGAGTCCAGGCACGATCGCGGCAACCGGGGGTCGCGTCGTGTTCTCGAAGTTCGACGCCGCGACCGGATTCGAGTTGTGGGTGAGCGACGGAACCGATGCAGGCACACACCTCCTGCGCGACATCAATCCCGGCACGCCGAATTCTTCGATCACGGAGCTCGCGAGCATCGCGGGCCTGGTTTATTTCACGGCGTTCGAGCCGGCCGCGGGCTCGGAGGCGTGGGTGACCGACGGGACCAGCGAGGGGACGAGACTCGCGGCGGATGTGATTCCTGGCCCGGGCGGAGCGACTCCCCGGCAGTACGTTCGCGCAGGCGAGCGCGTGTTCATGTCCGCGGCGACGGTCGAGACCGGAAACGAGTTGTGGGCCATGCCGCTGCCGTCCGTACCGCGCATCGTCATGAGTCACGTGCGCGTGAGCGAAGCGGCGAGCGCGGCGCGCTTCACGCTGACGTTGTCCTCTGCATCGACGAAGACCGTCACCGCCGGCTTCGCAACACTCGACGCCAGTGCAGTCGCGGGAAGCGACTACGACGCGGCGTCCGGCACGATCACGTTCGCTCCGGGCGAGACGTCGAAGACGATCGACGTGCGTCTGCGCAACGACACCGATTCCGAGAACGACGAGATGTTGTGGCTCACGCTGAGCAATCCGGCGAATGCGGCGCTCGAGACGACGTCCGCCGCGGCGATCATCGAAGACGACGATGCTCTCGCGGACCTCGGCCTCTCCGTGCAGGCCGTGAACTTCGGCACGGGCGTCGTCGCGACGAATCGCGGACCGCGCGCCGCGACGCGCGTCCAGGTCACGTCGACGTCGACGTATCGCGCGGCCGGGTGCAACGGATGTTCGGCGCTGGCGCTTTTGCCGGCCGATGGACAGCCGCGCAGCCTCTCCTGGGAAACGCCGCCGGCCGACGTGCAGGTCTATCGGTCGGCGACGATCACGGCGAGCGAGCGCGATCCGCAAACCGCGAACAACAGCATCGCCTGGACGCAGCGCGACAACGTGGTGATGGACGCGCTCTATCTCACGCCGGGCGCGCAGGCCGCCATCGCGTACTCGTCATTCGGTGCGAGCGGCACGCACACGCTCGAGTCGTCCAATCCCTCGATCGTTTCCGTTCCTGCGACCGTCGCCTTCACCGCGAATCAGCCGGCGACGTTCATCGCGCGCGGCCTCGCCGCCGGCAGCGCAACGATTCGCATCCTCAGCGGCACGACCGTGCGCGGCACGTTGACCGTGGACGTCGTCGCGTCGGGATCGAAGCCGCGCTGGCCGGGCGGACTCGCGTCGGAAGTCAGCACTTTCGTGCCGATCGATCTCCCCGTGCTCGCGACCATTCGCGCGACCGCCACCGCGCCGTTCACCGGCGAGACTCCGACCGGCACGGTCACCGTGACGTCGAACGGCCGCGAGCTCGCGCGAACGGTGATCACGACGCCCGGCACGTACGTGCTCCCGCTTTCATTCACGGACCTCGGAAAATTTCCGCTCCGCATCGACTACAGCGGCGACGCGAACTTCCACCCGTGGACGACGACGACGGACACCACGGTCACGCCGGGGCGGGTCACGTTGTCCGCGACCGCGGTTCGCATCGATGCGTCGGTGGAGCTCAGCGCGCGCGTCGTCGGCTCGCCTCTCGTGAAGCCAACCGGCACGATCCGGGTCAGCGAGAACGGCGTGAAGGTCACTGACGCTTCGCTCGTCGACGGCGAGGCGAGGATCACGATCCCGAACGTCTCCGCGAGCGCGCACACGTATCGAGTCGAGTATTTCGGCGATGCGCGCTACAACGGCGCGATCACGACGGTGCTGGCAAGTAAACCGAAAGCGCGCGCGGTGCGATGAAGAGTCTCACAGTCTCACAGTCGCAAAGTCTCACGGAGTCAATCCCCTTTGAGGCTATGAGACCGTACGACTGTGAGCCTGTGACTCACGCCTCGACGATCGTGCCGAGGAGATGTTCGCCGTCGCCGTCGCCGGGAACGAGGCTGGCGTTGACGACGCCGAGGACCGACGAGCCGTCCTTGCGGCGCAGCGCGATGCGCACCTGAAGCAGCGCGCGATTGCGGCGCAGAAGGTCGAGCATTTGCTCGCGGTCGGAGCGCTGGTGATAGAAGTCCCACGCCTTCAGCGCGAGCACTTCCTCGCGCGAGGCGTAGCCGAGGTAGCCGACGAGGGCGTCGTTGCAATCGAGCATTCGGCCGTCGAGCGTCGATCGGAACACGCCCGCGACGTTGCGATCGAAGAGCAGACGGTAGCGCTCCTCCGACGCCTGCAATTCGCGAAACGTGTGCGCCTGCGTCAGTGCGCCGGAGGTCATGCCGGCGAGAAGTTGCAGCGCGTACGTGTCGAGATCGTCGAAGTCGTTCGGCCGCGGCGAGAACGACTTCAGCGCGCCGACCGCGGTCGTCCCTTCGAGCAGCGGCGCGATGATCATCGAGCGGATGCCGATGGCACGGCACGCGGCGGCATCGACGCGCGGATCGGTCTCCGTGTCGTCGCAGCGCATCGCCGTCTGCTCGCGAACCGAGCGGCCGGAGAGACTTCCTTCGAACGCGAGGCGCAGCCCGACGTGCTTCCGCGCGGGGCCGGAGGCCGCGCGATACACGAGCTGATCGCCTTCGACGATCTCGATCACCGAGCCGTCGCCGTTCGTGACGTCAGGCACGCGCTCGACGACGAGCGCCATGACCTTGTCGATGTCGGTGATCGCGGCGAAGACTTCCTGCTGCGTGCGAACGACTGCGGCGAGACGGGCAGCGAGGTCCAGCGAGTTCGGCATCCGGCTAATCTCCGGCAGCGGGGACGCTACGTCAACAGGCGATTGCGGAACGTCTCCCGTGTAGGAATTGACGAACCCCCCCGTCAGTCCCGTGCGCAAAGCTGGTGCGGACGGGATGGGGCGGAAGTAGCATTCCGTTCCAATGGTCGTGTTCCAGCGTCTCGTGACCGTGGTGCTCTCTCTGCTGGTGGCTGTGTCCGCCGCCGCGCAGACGCTCCCGAACTGGCTGTCGCACTTCTCGGTGCACGGTTACGTGAGCCAGGCCTACGCGGTCAGCGAGAAGCATCAGATCTTCGGCATCCCGTCCGACGGCACGACCGACTATCGCGATCTCGCGCTGCAATTCCGTTACGACCCGAATCGGGCGAACACCGTCGTCGTGCAACTCCGCCAGCAGCGCTTCGGTGAGAGTCAGCGAGGCTCCGACTCGGTCGAGCTCGACTGGGCGTTCTACCAGCGCCACTTCAACGATCACTTCTCCCTCAAGGCCGGCCGCATCCCGCTCCCCCTCGGCATCTTCAACGAAGCGGGGGGCGCGGCGATGACCTCGCCGTTCTTCCGCCCCGCGTACGAGTTCTACGACCGCGAGTACACGAGCAAGACCCTCGACGGCGCGCTCGCGTCGCTGTCGCTTCCCGGTCCGCGTCGATGGAGCTTCGACGTCGACGGCTACTACGGGCGATGGGCGCTCGAGCAGTGGAACAGGAGCGACGAGGTCGACGCGAAGAACGCGTACGGCGCGCAGGTCTGGGCGAACACGCCGATCGACGGCGTGCGCATCGGCGCGGGCGCATATCGCTGCGACGTCGACCCGCCCGTGGGCGTGACGGTCGACTACGTGATGCTGCACGGCTCCGTCGACGCCGATCTCGATCGATGGCGTTTCTCGACCGAGTACCTGAGCGGCAATCTCGATCGGTACGGGACGTATCGCGCCGGGTACGCGCAGGTCGGCTATCAGTTCACGACGCGCTTCAGCGTTCATGCGCGGCGCTCGGTGTCGCGCATGAACGTCACGGTGAACGGTCATCACCTCCACGTGCCGCTCAGCGAAGGCACGGGCCTCTCCTTCAATTACGCCGCGACGCCGTCGATCCTCTTCAAGCTCGAAGGCCACACGAACGACGGCCTGCTGCGCGAGGACGTGCCGCGCAACATCTACGCGCAGCCGTCGCAGACGCGCTACGTGATCGCGAGCGTGGTGGCCAGCTTCTGATTTGGACTGCGGCAACCGCAGTTGCCGCTTTGCCTTGCCGCGACCGCAGTCGCGGCAGCTGCGGCTGCCGCAAATCAAAGCGGCGACTGCGGTCGCCGCACTCCAAATACAGTACTCTCGCACCAGCCGCATGGTGCGTGTGCTCGCGCTCTTCGTCGCTCTTGCAACGACTGCCGCCGCGCAGGCGGCCGCGCCCGATTTCCACGTCATCGTCAATCGATCGAGTCAGGTCGTCTCGCTCTCGCGCGCGGAGGTCTCGGCGATCTTCATGCGCAGGGCGCCGCAGTGGATGCCGGTCGATCAGGCGCCGGCGTCGCACGTCCGCGAGCACTTCTCGCGCGCGATTCACGGCAAAAGCGTCGCGTACGTGATCCGCTACTGGCAGCGGCTGATCTTCGCCGGCCGCGCGCTGCCGCCGCCTGAGGTTCGGTCCGATGCGGCGGTCGTCGAATTCGTGAAGAAACATCCGAGCGCGATCGGGTACATCGCCTCCGAACCGCCGGCCGACGTGAAGGTCATCGCGGTGACGCCATGAGCTTTCGCGCCCGCCTCGCCGTCGCGATGGGCGCGCTGATCCTCGCCATCGCCGCCGCGATCTCGATCTGGCTTCCGCGCAAGCTCGAGGACGAAGCGATGGCGCTGATGACGCACAAGGCGGAGACGCTCGCGCAGCTCACCGCGTTCACGATTCAGCCCTCGATCTACTTTCACGATCGCGCCGCGCTCGACGAAGCGCTCAGCGGCACGCGCAACGACAAGGACGTTGCGTACGTGATCGTCACCGATCCCGCGGGACGGACGCTCTCCGCCTTTCATCCCGAGCGCCGCGGCGGGAAGTTCTACGAAACGACGCTGCCGATGCGCGACGGGAACCAGGAGATCGCGCGGCTCGTCATCGGCATGTCGACGGCGCGCCTCGAGCGTCAGGTCGTGCGGATGCGCATCGCCATCGGCATCGTCAGCGCGGTCATCCTCGCCGCGGGGCTCATCATCGTCGTGCTGATCAGCAATCTCCTCACCCGTCCGCTGCGCGATGTCGCGACCGGCGCGCAGCGCATCGCGGCCGGCGATCTCGCGCATCGCGTCCCCGTCGGACGTCGCGACGAGATCGGACGCCTCGCCGCATCCTTCAACGAAATGTCGGAGCGTGTCGCCGAGCGCGATGCCTCGCTGCGGCGGCTCTCGCGGCGATTGCTGTCGATTCAGGAGCAGGAGCGCATCCGCATCGCGCGCGAAGTCCACGACGAGCTCGGACAGGCGCTGACGGCGATGAAGATCGATCTGCAGCAGAAGCCGTTGGCCGACATCGCGAAGAACATCGACACCATCGTCGATCTCGTCCGCCGCATCGCCACCGACCTCCGCCCCGCCATCCTCGACGACCTCGGTATCACCGCCGCGCTCGAACAGCAGTTGCGACGCCTTCGCGAAACGACGGGCATCAAAACGACGCTCGAAGTCGATGAGGAACCGGAGCTCGACATGCTCGCCGCGGCGACGCTCTATCGCATCGCGAAGGAAGCGCTCGCGAACGTCGTGCGCCACGCGAGCGCTTCCGAAGTGAACGTCACGCTCGAGGTGCGCGACGACAACCTCGTTCTCGACATTCGCGACAATGGCATCGGCATGACCGCCGATCGCATCGGCGCGCAATCGCTCGGCATCATCGGCATGCGCGAGCGCGCCGAGCTCCTTGGCGGCACGGTCGAGATCGACAGCCATCCGGGCCGCGGGACGCGGGTCACAACGACCCTTCCGAGTCTGCAGATCGAGGCGCGTTATCATCCGCGCGATGCGAGTCCTCTGCGTTGACGACCACGCCATCTTCCGGCAGGGCGTCAAACAAATCCTGCTCCACTACGACCGCCAGGCAAAGATCGGCGAAGCCGCAACCGCCGACGCCGCGATGCAACTGCTGCGCGAGTCACGATGGGACATCGTCATCCTCGATCTCTCGCTGCCCGACCGCAGCGGACTGCAGCTCCTGACCGATCTCAAACGCGAGCAGCCGGACGTCCCCGTGGTCGTGCTCAGCATGCATGCCGAGGATGAGTACGCGCTGCGGGCGCTGCGGATCGGAGCGTCGGGCTACGTGACGAAGGAGAGCGCGCCCGAGGAACTGATCGCGGCGATTCAAAAAGTGATGCGCGGCGGCCGCTACATGACGCCGACGCTCGCGGAGAAGATCGCGTTTTCGTACGCATCGCCGTCGACGCCGGAGAAACCGCATCACGCGTTATCCGAGCGCGAGATGGAGATCCTCCAGCTCATCGGCGCCGGCAAGAGCCTGAAGGAGATCGCGGCGATGCTTTCGCTCAGCGTGAAGAGCGTCGGCACGTATCGCGCGCGCGTGCTCGAGAAGATGACGATGCACACGAACGCGGACCTCATTCGCTACGTGGTCGAGAACAACCTGAGGTTGTGACGCCGTCGACGCGTTCAGCGCAGCGGAATCAGCGCGCCGCTGATGCTCTGCGCGGCGTCGGACAATAGAAACGCGATCGTCTCCGCGACGCGATCGAGCGGCACCGCGCCTTTCGCGGCGGGCGTTGCGAGCGTGTTCGGCAGCAACGCGTTCGCCGTGATCTTCGTGCCGCGCAATTCGGCTGCAGTCGACACGATGAGCGCGTTGAGCGCGGACTTGGAGACGGTGTACGCCGCGCTCGTGCCGTCGATCGTCAGCGTCGCGATGGAGCTGATCGCGATGATGCGGCCGGGCTGATTGCGGTCCATGCGCGCGAGCGTTTCGTGAATCGCGTTGAAGGCCGTCGTCGCGTTGATCGCGAACATCTGCGACCACGTCGCGTCCGAGGTCTCCGACACCGCCCCGCCCGCCCAACCGCCCGCCATGTGCACGAGGCCGTACGGCGCGTCGACGCGCGCGAGCGCCGCCCGCACACTGCTCGCGTCGGTGAGGTCGGTCTCGGGCCGCTGGAGAAGCACGCACGTGTAGTCGCGGGCGAGTCGTTCGACCACTGCCGTTCCGAGCCCGCCGGTCCCTCCGGTGATGACGAGAGTCTTCATTTCACATCCGACGCGATCCGCGCATCGTAATGGATCGCGAGGAGGCAGCGAATGGCGACGATCATGCTGATGCACTGGCCCGAAGTGACCGAGAAGCAGTACCACGCGGTTAGGAAGGAAGTGAATTGGGAGGGCGACGCTCCCCAGGGCAGCAAGTTCCACGTCGCCTGGTTCGCCGATGACGGCTTTCACGTGCTCGACTTGTGGGAATCACGCGAGGCGTTCGAGACCTTCGTGCGCGACCGCCTGACCGCCGGCGTGCAGAAAGTGGGTGTCCAGGGACAGCCGCGCATCACGTTCGAAACGACGACGGCGATTTTTGCGCCGAACGTGTAGTGGATGAGAGGGCGGAGTGCGGAGGGGCTTAGGAGCAATGGCGGCAGGTTAAGGATTCGGCGCCCCTCATCCGGCCACGCGAGGGGTGGCCTTAAGTTAGCGCTGTCGGAGCGCGGCCGTCTCGGCCGCTGGCGCGGCGGCGTCTCGCCGCCGCCGAGAGCGAGACGCTCTCGGGCCAGCGGGCGAGGACGCCCGCGCTCCAATTGTCGACGTCTTCGCGTTGCCAAACTGAAGGCCATCAGCCTCCAGTGGTCATAACGAAGCTGGCCGCGAGTGGCTATTGAACAAGACCACTCGCGGCAGCACACTGGCGCGTCATGAAACGCGCCGCCCTTCTTCTCCTCGCCGCCCTTTGTCTGTCCGCGCAATCGCAGGAGTCAACGAAGCCTCACGACGGTCAGCGCGACTTCGATTTCCACGTCGGCACGTGGAAGACCAGCGTCAAGCGCCGGCTCAAGCCGCTGACCGGCTCGACGACGTGGGCGGAGATGAGCGGCATCACGACCGTGCGCAAGGTATTGAACGGACGCGCGAATCTGGTCGAGCTCATTGCCGACGGCGGCGGCGTGCATTTCGAGGGGACCAGCCTGCGTCTGTACAACCCGCAGACGCGGCAGTGGAGCATCCATTTCGCGAACGCGAACTCGGGCGTGCTCGACCCGCCGACGATCGGCGAGTTCAAAAACGGCCGCGGGGAGTTCTATTCGCAGGACACGCTCGGAGGCCGCGCCATTCTCGTGAAGTTCGTGATCTCGGACATCACTGAGAGCTCGATTCGTTTCGAGCAAGCGTTCTCCGACGACGGCGGGAAAACATGGGAGGTCAACTGGATCGCGGTGGATACGCGAATGCCGTGAGAATGGCGGGATGCTTCGGGTTGTCCGAACCGTTGCGATCGCGGTCATCACCGCGATCCTGTTCGTCGTCTACATCCTCGGTCCGCGCACAGTGCAGTGGCGCAATCGCATGGTGCGGATCTGGGCCCGTGCGCTCTCGTGGTGCATGGGCATTCGTGTGAGCGTCGACGGACCTCGGCCCACGGGCGCGTTCGTGCTCGTCGCGAATCACGTCAGCTACGTCGACATCCTGCTGCTGTCGCGATGTGTCGACGTCGTTTTCGTCGCGAGGGCCGACGTCCGCCAGTGGCCGGTCCTCGGCGCGCTGGCGGCTTCCGTCGGCACGATCTTCATCGACCGCAACTCGCGCCGCGATGCGCTGCGCGTCAGCACGCTGATGAACGACGCGCTGCGTCGCGGTGCCGCGATCGCGCTCTTCCCGGAAGGAGCGAGCAGCGAGGGGAGCGACGTGCTGCCGTTCAAGCCCGCGCTCTTCGAAGGCATCGAGCGCGTGCATCCCGCGGCGATTCGCTATTCGTGCGCCGAAGTCGCGTGGTACGGAGACATGACCTTCCTGCCGCACGCGTGGCGTTTGCTCGCCATTCGCCGCATCGATGCGGCGCTGCGCTTCGGCGGGACGGTCACCGCATCCGATCGAAAGTTGCTGGCGCGCGCGACGCACGGACAGGTGCGGGCGCTGCTTGCTCGCTGACGAGCCCCGGGTTCTCGCGCAGGTATGGAGTGCGGCGACCGCAGTCGCCGCTTTCCACGCGCGAGCCGCAGCTCGCGCTCCAGGGGCTCTGCGCGAGCTGCGGCTCGCGCACGGCAAAGCGGCAACTGCGGTTGCCGCACTCCAAGATCACACCCGGCTGAGAATCGCCTGCACCAGCTCCTCGGGCACATCCGTCAGCGGCTCGTCGGTGGCTATCGCGATCGTGAGCGACATCGTTTCTCGATACGACTGCAGGTACGCGCGGCACGAACGGCATCCGGTGAGGTGCCGTTCGAACGCCATTCGCGCGGGCTCGTCGAGGTCACCGTCGACGTAGCTCGCGATGAACGCGATCAATTGCCTGCAGGTGATTTCCATGCCGTGCTCGCGTAGATCTCGAGCGATTTCGGATCCTGAAGAAAGGCTGCGACGCCGATCTGCTTCCAGGCCGGATCGAGCGGAATCGCGACTGGGCCCTGCGCAGCATTGCCCTCCCAACGCACGATCGCATCATCCGTGAGGCGGTGATTCGCGTTCTCGCCGCTGCGGACGTCGGTCGTGATGCCGTTCTCGAACAGCACGACCACGACATTCGCCTTCGCGGTCGTGGTTGCACGCACATCGACGCGCATTGTGTTGCCGTCGCGCGTGACCTTCTCGATCGCGATCGTTCCCTGATCGTCACGCTCGAGCTGGCGATCGATCGCCGCGCGGATCGCGCTCTCCGCGGATCCGACGAACGATTCCCTGCCGTTGATCACGAGCTGCGGCGTGAAGACCTGCGAGGAGCGCATCGCCTGCGCGTACGCGCGCTGGCGGTTCGACCATTGCGCGGACGAAAACGGATCGCGCCATCCGAGGTGATTCCAGTAGTCGACGTGGTAGGCGAGGGGGATGACGGTGCGGCCGGCGAAGTCGTCCGTGCGCAGTTTGCTGAGAAGCCGGTCCGCCGGCGGACAGCTCGAGCAGCCCTGCGACGTGAAGAGCTCGAGCACGACCGTGCGCGAGCCGTGTTTCGGCGTTGAAGCCTCGCTCGTGCAGCTCAGGACGAAGGCGGCGCCGGTGATGAGAATGAGGGTTCGCATGGCCATCGTGTGTTAGGTGCCCGGAACAGGAGACAGGTTACCGGAGAGCGCAAAAACCTTGACGTCACGCCTCACGCAACGTAGCGTTTCAGGACCGACCAGTCGGTTTTCCTGACAAATCAAAGAGCGGAGGAACCCATGCTGCGTTTCCGGCTGACCCTCGTTCTCCTCGTCGTCCTCGTCGGCACGTCGCTGCTCGCGCAGACCGTCACGGGCACGATGCGCGGCACCATCACCGATCGTTCCGGAGCCGTGCTGCCCGGCGTCACGATCACCATTCGCAACGCGGACACGGGCCTCGAGCGCGTCGTCGTCACCGATCGCGAGGGCACGTTCGACGCGCCGTTCCTGCAGCTCGGGCGCTACAACGTGCAGGCCGAGCTCTCCGGTTTCGCCACCGCGCGCCGCGACAACGCTCGCGTCGATCTGAACACGACCACCTTGCAGGACTTCGTGCTCGATCCCGCGTCGGTGTCGGAGAGCGTGACGGTCTCCGCCGACGCGCCGGTCATCGACGTCGCCGACGGCGAATTGAAACAGACCATGCGCGCGACGGAGATCCAGAACCTGCCGACGGCCGATCAGGCGAACTTCCTTCGCCTCGCGTCGGTCTTCAGCGGCTATCAGGAAAATCCGACCAGCGGTCAGGACAACCCCGCGCTCTCGTCGGGATCGTCGGTCAACTTCAATGGCACCGGCACGCGCGGAGCGACGTTCCAGATCGACGGCGTCAACAACGACGACGCCTCCGAGAACCAGAATCGCCAGAACGTTCCCGTCGCCACGATTCAGTCGTTTCAGATTCTGACGAACAACTACAACGCCGAATTCGGCCGCGGCTACGGCTCGGTCGTGCTCGTGCAGACGAAGCAGGGGACGAACAACATCGACGGCGAGGTCTACGCGTACGCGCAGGACAACAAATACATCTCCCGCGATGCGACCCAGGTCACGCTCGATCACGGCAAGCACTTTCGCCGTCAGTTCGGCGCGACCGCCGGATTCCCCATCATTAGCGATCGCCTGTTCGCGTTCCTCAGCACGGATCAGATTCAGGACAAGGGCGACGTGCTCACGACGCGCGGCGTGTTTCTCCCGAGCGATCTCGATCCCGCGAAACGTCTCACCCTCGGCAACGACACGCCCGCGAATCGCGCGTGGCAGGACGCGATCATCGCGCGCTTCCCGACGGGCGGACCGAACGCGACGAACATCGCCTCACGCGCGTACCAGGGATTTCAGAAGAGCAATCTGCCGAAGCGCGACGCATCGGTGCGCCTCGACTACAACTTCACGCTCAACAACACGCTCACCGCGCGCTATCAGCGCAGCCATCAGGAGAATCATCCTGGTGAGCTGATCATCGGCGAGGAAGCGGGACAGGTGAACCATCAGTCGAGCTTCGGCTTCACCTGGACGAACATCCTCACGCCTGACGTCGTCCAGGAGGCGCGCGTCGGCATCGGCACGCGCGAGGTGGCGTGGACGATCACCGACGATCCGCTGACGCCCGTGGTGCGCATGTCGGGCGGCACGGGAATCACGTTCACGATTCTCGGCAACGCCGGCGCGTTCCCGATCATCCGCAATCAGCGCGACAACCAGCTCGTGTACAACATCTCGTCGTCGCACTGGGCGAAGCACACGCTCAAGGCCGGCGTCGACCTTCGCCGCTCGGCGCTCAACGACCGTGCCGAGAATTTCAATCGCGGCTTCTGGAACTTTGCCGCGACCTGTCAGGGCGTGACCTATCCGACCGCGATCGCCGCGTTCTGGGCCGGCTGTGTGAACTCGTTCCAGAAGTCGTACGGACCGGCGTATCTGCAGCACAAGCTCACCGAGGAAAACATCTACGCGCAGGACGACTGGCGTCCGTGGGACAACCTCGTCCTCAACCTCGGCGCTCGCTACGAGAACGTCAGTCCGCCGAAGGAGCGCAACGATCTCATCGACTACGACTTCGGCAGCAGTCATTACATCGATCCGCGCCTCGGCTTCGCGTACACGCCGAACTGGGACGGCAATCGATTCCTGCGCGCGATGACCGGAGGCAACGGGCGGTTCTCGATTCGCGGCGGCTTCGGCATCTCGCACGGCCGCGTGTTCCAGTCGGTGTTCTCGCAGGGCGGCGCGAGCGTTCGCTACAACCCGCCGAACGCGGCGTCGCTGAACCAGAGCTCGACGAATCTCTCCGATCCGCTGAATGGATTCGTCTTCACGCCGGGATCGGTGACGGCGCGCGTCAACGCGACGTTCGTCGATCCGGATCTGAAGATGCCCGAGGCGCGGCAGTGGAATCTGACGTTCGAGCGCCAGGCGTTCTGGAACTCGCGATTCCGCGCGAGCTACATCGGCACGTACGGCAAGGACCTGCTGCAGTACAAGTGGTCGAACGTTCCCGTGGCGCCGGCGGCGCCGGGAACGGCCGGCGCGACGTGGGTCGTTGCGCAGGACTGGCAGTGCGCGGGCACCGGAACGACGGGCGTGCCGGTGACGGCGGCCTGTCCGAACGCGGTGCCGATCGCGGCGAACGAAGTGAGTCTGCGCGTGCCGCGCACGAACGAGCGGCGGCCCGACGCGCGCTATCTCGACGTGCGCATCGTGTCGAATCTCGCGGAGAGCTGGTATCACGCCGGTCAGTTCGAGTGGGAGATGGGCGAGTTCCACGGCTTCACCGGACGCGCGACGTACACGTTCGGCAAGTCCCTCGACACCGGCGCGGAGACGACCGATCAGGGCGTCGGCGACGTCGGCGTCTTCCCGCAGCGCGCGGGCACGGAGCAGTACGCAAAGGGTTACTCGCGCTTCGACGTAAGGCATCGCGTCACCGCGCTCGCCGCGTATGCGATGCCGTGGTTCAAAAACGACAACGGCTGGAAGGGCGCCGTTCTCGGCGGATGGACGCTGAGCACCGCGTTCCGCTGGGCGACCGGCACGCCGTACACGATCGTCGACAGCGCCGCGCCGGATGTGTTGTTCCTCGGCGCGGCGATGAAGCCGAACCGTCCGATCTGCGTCGATCCGAAGTACTGCAGCGGCACGATCACCAGTCCCGCGGACAACGGCAGCGTGCCCACGACCGCGTTCCGCCGCGCCGTTTACGGAGACACGCTCGAGGACTTCGTCGGCCGCAACACGTATCGCTCGGATGGCGCGCAGAGCGTCGACGGCGGTCTGTACAAAACGTTCACGCTGCCGGCGGGCATGGGAGTTCAGCTCCGCCTCGACTGCTTCAACGTGTTCAATCAGGTGCGCTGGTGGATTCCAGGCAACGACATCGCCGCCCCGACGACGTTCGCGCGCGTGACGCAGACCGCGTACGGCGCGACGGCGAGCGGCGGCACCGCACCGACCGCGCTGACGCCGCCGCGCACGCTGCAGCTGGGGATCCGCATCATTTATTGATGTGGTGGTGGCGGGGAGGGACGCACCCAGGGACGCACCCTTCCCGCCACCGATCACGCCTTCATCACTGAAAGGAGATTTCTTATGAAGGCAGCGGTCCTCGTCTGCACGCTCCTCCTGATTTTCGGCTGCGCGTCCGCTCCCACTCCGGCACCTGCGCCGGCCCCCGAAGCCATGGCCGCCCCCGCGACCACCCCCGCGCCCGCCCCTGCGCCCACGGCCGCACCGGCGATCGAAACGGCATCCGCCGACGCGAGCTCCGCCGCGACGGTGATCATCTATCGACCGAAGTCGTTCTTCGGGATGGCTCTTCGTCCGACGGTCATGCTCGGCGGCGCCGACCTCGCGAACATCACCAACGGTCGTTTTTACAAAGGGATGTTCCCGCCGGGGCATTACCTCTTCCAGATGGACGACAAGAAGTCCGGCGCCGATCTCGAGCTGAAGGCCGGCGAGACCTACTACATGAAGGTCGAGATCGTCCCCGGATTCTGGAAGGGCGGCGGCAAGATGACGGTGATGGCGAACGAGCAGGGCTCGTACGAGATCACGCAGCTCAAGCCGCTCGATGCGAACGAGGTTCTGAACAAGACCTACAAATGAAGAACGCTCACGCATTCATGAAGTGAATGCGCTGGCGCGAATGCGCGACGCGCGCCGATACTGCTCGCATGCGGATCGAACGCGTCGCGCCCGACTTCTTCATCGCCATCGGTGACACGTACGCCGCGAATGCGAGCGTGCTGCTGAAGGGCAATGAGGCGTTGCTCGTCGACGGGATGGCGAGCATCGCCGATGCGGAAGCACTGCGCCGCCAGCTCGACGCGGACGGACGGCGCGTGCGGATGATCGTCTGCACGCACTACTTCAGCGATCACCTCGCCGCATTGCGCCTGTTTCCGGAGGCGGAGATCGTCGCGCACGAGCTCTATCGGCAGACGTTCGATTCGGAGCTGCATCGCACGGACGAGGAGACGGCGCACTTCGTCGAGCCGACGATCGTCATCGGCGATCGCGCGCGCATCCGCTGGGGGCGGTTCACGCTCGATGTCTTCCACAATCCCGGCCACACGATGAGCACCCTCGGCATCGACGTTGCCGAGGAGGACCTGCTGTTCGTTGCGGACACGGTCGTCGGGAACATCGTCTATCTCGCGTACACATCGCCTTCGTTGATGGAGTCGGCGCTCGATCGTCTCGAGCGCCTGCGGCGCGGACGCATCCTCTCCAGTCACGGCGGTGTGCGGTCATCCGACGCAATCGCGAACGCGAAGGATTACCTCAAACGTTTGCGCGAGGGTGCGACGGATTTCGATCTCTCCGATTTCGAGCACGTGTTTCACGAGCGCAACGTCGAGCTGCGCCAGCGGTCGCCGCTCGCCTTCACGTAGTTCTCGTACACGTAGCGCCAAGGAATGACGATCGGGCAGAGGATCACGCCCGATCCGACCGCGCGGATCGATTCCATCACCTCGGCATTGACCTGATGCGCGCGCCACAGCGGCAGCCCGATGAAGAGCATCCAGATCACCTTCCACGTGAATTCGAACAGCAGAATGGGGAGCATTCGCAGCGGATAGCGAATGCCGAGGGCGGCCATGAGGCAGATGCCCGCGAGCAGCGCGCCGGTGTCGCCGTAGCGCAGCGCCCATGCGGTCGAATGAGAGATGACGCGCGGCCACATGAAGGCCGCGAGGCCGGCGGACATCAGCAGATACATCGCACGAAGGAGATACAGGCGGAAAGTGGAGACGTTGGACATGCGACGAATATCGGCGTCGCGAGGATGATCGACCGCCGGTTTGCGACGAAGCGCGGTTTTGAGGGGATGGGTGGGGGTTTTGGAGTGCGGCGACCGCAGTCGCCGCTTTGCCTTGCCGCGACCGCAGTCGCGGCAGCTGCGGCTGCCGCAAAGCAAAGCGGCGACCGCAGTCGCCGCACTCCAAATCACATCCCCCGGAACACGTGCAGGTAGCTGCGGCTCACGGGGAGCACTTCCGGGCGGTCCTTCAGGTGGATCTCCGCGGTCTCGTTGTCGAGGCGCTTCACGTGGCTGATCGCGCTGAGGTTCACGACGACCGACCGATGGACCTGCACGAACTGGTCGGGGTCGAGTTGTGCGAGCAGTTCCCTGAGCGGCGTTCGCACGGCTGCTTCTCCGCCGCGCCATGCGATCAGCGTGTACTTCGCGTCGGAGCGGATGAACTCGACGACGTCGACGGCGATCAGACGCAGCGTCGATCCGGCCTGCACGCGAATCCATCGCAACGGCGTCTGCGCCGGTTGCGCGTTCGCGGCGAGCCGCTCCTTCAATCGCGACACCGTTTCCGCGAGGCGCTCCGGTTCGACCGGCTTCAGCACGTAATCGATGGCGCGCTGCGCGAACGCCTGCACCGCGTAGTGGTCGTATGCGGTGACGAAGACGACATGCGCGCGGCGGCCGAAGTGATTCGCGGCGTCGATGCCCGAGAGGCCGGGCATGTGTACGTCGAGAAAACAGACGTCCGGCTTCTTCTCGTCGAACAGCGCGATCGCCTCGCGGCCGTTGCGCGCCTCCGCGACGATCGCGAGCTCCGGCCAGATCTGCGCGAGCTGCCGTTTGAGCGCGTCGCGCAGCAGGGGCTCGTCGTCGGCGATCAGCGCGGTCGGACTCATGTCGGGATCTCGATCTCGGCGCAGACGCCGTGCGGTTTCTCTTCGGTGATGCGTAACTGTGCGTCGCGAAACATCAGCCGCAGACGCTCGCGCAGCGACTCGAGTCCGGTGCCGAGACTCTGATTCGTTTCGCGCAGTCCGACGCCCGTGTCGCGGACGCGAATCACGCAGCGGTCGCCGTTGCGATGCACGTCGATGTCGATGCGGCCGCCTTCCTCGCTCGGATCGATGCCGTGGCGCACGGCGTTCTCGACGAGCGTCAGCAGCATCGTCGGCGGACATCGCAGCGCGCGCGCCGCGTCATCGGCGTGGATCTCGAACTGCAGGCGATCGGGCATGCGCATGTGCATCAGTTCGAGATACGCCTCCACGAGTTGCAGTTCGCGGCCGAGCGTCGCCGCCGGCTCGTCGAGCAGCGGCACCGCGGCGCGGAGATACGCGACGAGCTGCCGCAGCACTGCCGATGCCTGCGGCGATCCCGCGTCGACGAGCTCCTGCACGTTCGCGAGCGTGTTGAAAAGGAAATGCGGCGCGACCTGCGACTGCAGCAGGCGCAGGCGGGACTCGCTCCGCTCGAGCTCGAACGCGAGCGCCTGTTCGCGCGCGAATGCTTCACGCTGCCGCACCAGCGCGCCGAGGGCGGTCCAGGGGGCGAGGAGGAGGCCGAAGAACGTGAGCATCATCCAGCCGTCCATGCGATCGCGATCCATCCAGAACGGCGGCGCGCCGGCTTTCGTCGTGAGGAGATAAATCGCGAGCGTCGTGATCGGCATCGCCACGCCGACGGCGATCACCTGCAGCGCCCAGCGCGCAATCCATCGCGGCAGTTGCCGCGGCCGGCGCTCGAAGACGCTGAACACGAGCACCGCGACGATCGCGAGGGTGATCGTGCGGAACAGCAGCGGCGGCAGTCCCTGCGTCCACTGCGACCGGAGCAGCAGCGCGACGAGCAGCGCGAGCGCGAGAGCAACGGCGAGACGGCGCATGAGCGTGAGCGTAGTCAACGGAAAGTTTCGCGCGGCGATTTCGCGTTGTGTGCGCGCATGAATGATGTTGACCTGGTCGAACGGCGCGATCGCGGCGTGATCCGCCACGCGAGCGAGCCGTACGGCGCGTCGCTCGAAGGCGTGCCGCTGCTCGCGCATCTTCCCGATTCCGGCAACGCCGAGGTGCTGATTCTCGCGGCCATTCACGGCGACGAAGCGGAGACGACCGTGGTCGTGTCGGAGGCGCTGCGATGTCTTCCGAAAGGCGACCTGAAGGCCGCGGTGATTCTCTGCGGCAATCCCGACGGCATGCTGCGCGGCACGCGCGGCAACGCGCGCGGCGTCGATCTGAATCGCAATTTCCCGACGTCGAACTGGAGTCCCGATCCGGTTCACTACAAAAGCCGCGCGAACGATGCGCGCGACATCGCCCTGTCGCCAGGCGTCAGTCCCGCATCCGAACCGGAGACCGTCGCGCTGCTCGCGCTGATCGAGCGTTTGCGTCCGCGCGCGATCGTCACCCTTCACTCCGCCCTCGCCTGTGTCGACGACTCCGGCGCCTCGCCCCTCGGCCGTCAGCTCGCCGATCGCTGCGCGCTGCCGTTCCTCACCGAGATCGGCTATCCGACGCCCGGCTCGATGGGGACGTGGGCGGGCGAACGCGGGCTGAATCTCGTGACCCTCGAGCTCGAGGACGCGTCGCTTTACACGCTGAAGGATCGTCATGTTCCGATCCTTCTCGATCTCATGACCGGAAGGTTCGCGCTCGATGCACATCCTCATCACTGACTCCGGCGTCGGCGGACTGTCGGTCGTCGCGTACGCGGAGCGCTTCGTCCGCACGCAGGGATTCACCGAGCCGGTGCGACTGACGTTCGCGAATGCCGCGCCGGCAAATGACTACGGCTACAACTCGATGCCGTCGCGCGAGGTGAAGATCGAGACCTTCGATCGATTTCTGCGCAACGTCACGGAGCGGTTCGCGTCGGACATGATCTACGTCGCGTGCAATACGCTGTCGGTGCTGCTGCCCGAAGTGACGGTCCCCGCGAAGGGGATCATCGAGACCGGCGAACGCCGTCTTAGGGACGCGCTTTCACCAGATGCCGTCGCGCTGATTTTCGCGACGCAGACGACGACGGACGCGGACACGTATCCGCGGCTGCTGCGCGAGCACGGCATCGATGCGGCGCGCATCGTGAGTCAGGCCTGTCCCGGACTCGCGGACACGATCTCCGAGGATCGCGAGGGCTCTCGAACGCGCGTCGAGATTCAGAGGTGGGTCGATATCGCGAAAGCGAAGATGCCGCAAAGCGATGCGCCGATCGTCGCCTGCCTCGCCTGCACGCACTACGGCTATCGCAAAGACTTCTTCGCCGCCGCCCTCGGCGACGACGCGACGGTCATCGATCCGAACGAGAGCGCGGTGGGCGATCTCTTCACGACCGGCGGTGCGAGTCACGACGTCGACGTGCAGTTCTTCACGCGTTACGCGATCCCGGAGACGACGCAGGAGGCGCTCACGTTTTTCCTGAGCGAGATCTCGCCGCGAACGGTCGAGGCGATGCGGAACTTCGCGCTTTTTTAGGAGTGCGGTGGCAGGGCCACCGCTTTCGAATCTTCGAGCGCAAAGCGGCGGCTTTGCCGCCGCACTCCTAAACCCTCACGGCAAAATCGCGATCGCTCGCGCGGGGAATCCGAACCCGTGCTCCACCTTCGGCCACGTTACGACGATGACCGCGCCGGTCGGCGGCACTTTGTCGAGGTTCGCCATCGCTTCGATCTGAAAGTGGTTCTCCTTGAGGATCCACGTTTCGGAGTCCATCGACTCCGTCGTGTCGGTGTCGAGTGCCTCGTGGCCGATCGCGGTCACCTTGCGCTCCTCGAACAGGAACTTGATCGCGGTGAGCGACCACGCCGGGAACGGATAGCGTTTGAAGTGCTCGGGATTCGTCTCCCACTCTTTGCTCATGTCGGTGCGCAACGCCGCGAAGGCACCGCCTGGAATGCGGCCGTGCGCTTTCTCCCACGCTTTGATGTCGTCGACGGTGAGCGCGTGATTCGGGTCGTTCGCCAGCATCGGCGTGACGTCGAAGACGACGAGCGGCAGGATCATGTCCTTCAGCGGAATCTGATCCATCGTCAGGCCGTCCGAACGGAAGTGCGCGGGCGGATCGACGTGCGTGCCGTACTGGCCGACGAGTGAATAGAACGTCGTGCGGAATCCGTCCTGCTCGATCGTGAACGGGCGGTGCGTTTTCGCGTCGCACGCGGCGCTCATCGTCGCCTGCCCGAATCCGCTCCACACCGGCGTGGCCGGACTGAAGCTGTGCGTGAGATCGACGAGCTCTTTGCTTTGAATGACTTTCAGCGCGTCGGCGAGGGTCGGATCCGCCGCGTGCGTGGACGCGACGCTCAGGCAAAAAGCGAGGACGATGACGATCGATTTCGGCATCGGCGGATTGTAGGGCGCCGCAGCGGTATACTTCTCCGGAGATCCTTACATATTGATGGAGGGCGCATGGCACTCGAGACGCGCTTCACACGATCCGGATCGAGTCTTTTCTACAAAGGCAGCGCCGCCCGGCTCGGCGGCATCTATCCGGCCGGTCTCCCTCCGCTCGACGTCGACCCCGCTCCGGCCTTCGACGACGTTCACGCGCGAAAGAACAACTACTTCCGCTTCCCGATGCTCCCGTACTACCTCTACGGCGGGGCGGGCTTCAACTACAGCCCGTACTTCCGCGACACGAACGGCAAGTGGAAGCTCGACTCGTTCAACAACGACTACTTCAATCGTTTGCGCTCGATGATCACGAAGGCGGCCGCGCGCGGTCTCGCCGTGCAGATCACCCTCTTCGAAAGCACGGGCCTCGAATACGAGACCGCGGACAAGGACCTGAGGTGGCCGCGCAATCCGTGGAAGCGGGAGAACAACTACTTCAACTTCATCGTCGACGAAAAGTCGCCGGTCGGCGGCATCCCCGAGTTCTACCACGTGCAGTTCAACGCCAAACAGAAGGAGTTGCAGGCGCTCTTCATCCAGCACGTCGTCGCGCTGACGAAGGATTTCTGGAACGTCTTCTACGAGATCATGAACGAGCCGGGCGGCGGCCCGGACTGGCAGCACGACCGCATTTTCTGGGCGAACTGGGTCACCGGCGAGATCGACAGGGAGACCCTCGGCGCGCGGATGATTTTCTACAACGACTTCACTCGCACCGACGTGAACTACTGGCGCGACAACAAGGCCGCGTTCACGAACTACGACCGCCTCGACGGCGTGATCTTCCACGGCGACCCGGCCCTGACCGATCCGAACGACACGCGCTGGAAATTCCGCGGCGAGAAAGTCTTCCTCGTCTCGACCGACGCGCTCGACAAGGCCAAACAGGACGATGCCGCGTTCAACAAAACCGCCGCGAAGCGCGCCCTCGATCTCGGCATGCCGTATCAGGCGGAGACGCTGAAGCCGGCGGTCGCGGACGTGTTCAAGGATCTGAATACGACGGTGCTCAGCTGATCGCCTTTCGCCGGAACTGCCGCAGTCCGAACAGCAGGAACACTGAATCGAACACGACCAGCGCGCCGATGATCGCGTAGAGCGCGAGGTGCGGCGACTGCGGCACGAGCGCGCTGCGGAACCCTTCGCTCGCGTAGACGATCGGGTTGATCAGAACGACGCGCTGCAGAATCGGGAACTTCGACAGTGCCGCCCACGGGTAGTACGTGCAGCCGAAGAAGATCATCGGCGCCATGACCATGCTGAACATCAGGCCGACGTGCTGCTGACCGATGCTGCAGCCCAGGACGAGGCCGAGGGTGGCGGAGAGACCGGCGACGAGGAATGCGATGAGCACGAAGAGCAGCATGTGCGTTCCCGCGAACGTCACGCCGCCCATCACCAGCCATGCGGTCGGAATCACGACCATTCCGGCGGCCATCGCCTGGGCCATGCCGGAGACCACTTTCTCGACGGCGAGCCATTCGATGTTCATCGGCGCGAGCAGGCGGTCCTCGATCTCCTTCGTGAACTGAAACTCGCTGATGAGCGGCATCGTCACGGCCCATGTGCCGCTCATGACCATCGCCAGCGCGATGATGCCCGGCAGCAGCAGGGCCTTGTACTGCGCGTTCATCAGGCCGCTCGCCGTCATCACCCGGCCGAAGACGAACACGAACAGCATCGGCTGCAGCAGCGTCTGAAACGTGAGCTGGATGGCGTTGCGGCGCGCGACGTGCGCGTCGCGGCCGAGCATGGCCATGAAGGTTCGGAAGTTCATTCTCTGAGGCTCCGTCCGGTGTGATGGAGGAAGAGATTCTCGAGGCTCGGCTCCGCGATGTGCAGGTCGCGGATGACTCGCCCTGACGATGTCACCGCGGTCACGACGTCGGGGACGAGCGTGCCGCCGCGATCGGCGTAGACGTCGATCAGCGCGGTGCCGGTCGTCCGCACTTCCGACACGCCGTCGAGCGCGCGCAGCGCGTTGACGACGGCATCGGTGATCTCGTCGACCTGCACGCGCACGACGTAGCCGCCCGGAATCGAGCGCTTCAGCTCCGCCGGCGTTCCGAGTGCGATGAGCTTTCCGTGATCGACGATGGCGACGCGATGGCAGAGGCTGTCCGCTTCTTCCATGTTGTGCGTGGTGAGCAGAATCGTTTTTCCGCGCGCGTTGTAGCGGCGGATCATTTCGGTGAGGAGCAGTCGCGTCTGCGGATCGAGTCCCGCGCTCGGCTCATCGAGGAACAGCACCTCGGGGTCGTGCATCATCGCCCGCGCGATCGACAGGCGCTGCATCATCCCGCCCGAGAAGCCGATCGGTCGATCGTTCGCGCGGTCGAGGAGCTTGAATTCGTCGAGCAGCGCGTCCGCGCGCTTGCGGCGCTCGGCGGAAGGCAGTCCGAAGTACGCGCCGTGAAACGTGAGGATCTCGCGCGCCGTGAGCATGAAGTCGAGGTTCGGCCGCTGCGGCACGACGCCGATCAGACGTTTGACGGCGACCCCGTTCTGCCAGACGTCGTGCTCGCCGATCCACGCGCGTCCCGCGGTGGGCCGCACGCGCGTGGTGAGCACGCCGACCGTCGTCGACTTCCCCGCGCCGTTGGGACCGAGAAGGCCGAAGATCTCGCCGGGCTTCACTTCGAGCGAGAGGCCGTCGAGCGCGACGACTTTCGCCTTCGGCGCATCGGACTTCTTCTTGCGCGGCGCGCCCATCGGCGCGGCGAGCTGGAACTCCTTGACCAGACCTTCAGTACGAATTCCGACCTGCATGGTTGGCGAAGATTATCGCGAGGCGCGATAAAACAATCACCGGCCGGGCGCGACCAGCCACGCGTCGTCCGGCATCTCGCCGCGACGGACAGCATCCTCGTAATCCTGGGTCAGCATTCGGACCGCGCGCCGCAGCGCTTCGTTCTCCGAATTCGCCGTGAAATCGCCGGGGGATGCATCCCGACCGATCGAGGTCTTCATCACCGACGAGGTCGCGAATGTGAAGTGGTCCGCATTATCGGGGTCCTGATAGATGCTGATCGTCACGTATTTCGAGAGGACTCCGACCTTCACACGCACCACACGCACGAGGATCGAAACGTCGGAGATCGTTGCGGAGCGAACGCCGTTGAGCAGATCGTCGAAGTGATTCATTTGCGGTTCCCTCGCGTCAGGCGATGGCGGCCGGCTCGGAAGCGATCATCGATTTCGCCATGTCGCAGGCCTGCCTCCATTGCCGGTGGCACATTCGAAGGCGCCGGCGCGCATTCCGGCGCGTGGTCCTCCATCGGCTCGAAGCACCGGCTGAACGCTCGGCGAGGTAGCGCCGCCAAAGCGCGCGCGCCTCGGTCAGATGCACGCTGGCGTTGTCGAGCAGCCGCTGGATCTCCTCAGCGATGGAAGGGGGAACGGCGGCTAGATGCGGTTCGACCTCGCGCACGGCCGCAAGCATGCGCGCGTGTTCGACCTGAGGGGCCGGCGTCGCGTGCAGATGGCTGGCCAGTCGCAGCGCGCGCAGAACGGCGACGAACCATTTCGCCGGATCCCAGTGAAACCAGCGGATGCCGTTGCGGAAGTCGGTTGGGAAGCGGTGGTGGAAGCTGTGATAGCCCTCGCCGAGGGTGAGCAGAGCGACGAACCAGTTGTCGCGGGCCGAGACCTCGGCGTTGTACGCCGGCTTGCCAAGGTAATGCGCGAGCGAGTTGACGAAGAACGTCGTGTGATGGATGACGACGAGACGGAGAAATCCGCCCCACAGCAATCCGGCGACCGGATCGCCGAACAGCGCGCCGATGAGCGTCGGCAGGCCGAATCCGCCGATGATGACCAGCGCTTTGTACCAGCGCGCCTGCCATTGCACGATCGGGTTTTTCAGAAGATCGGGCGCGTTTCCTTCGACGTCCGGCGCGTCGTGTTTGTGGAAAATCCAAAGGATGTGCGCCCACCAGAAGCCGCGTTTGATGCTGTACGGATCCCAGTCGCGATCGACGTATTGATGATGTGTGCGATGCGCCGACGACCACCAGAGGATCGAGTTCTGCGCCGCCATTGCGCCGAAAACCGCATAAAAGATCTGCACCGGTCGCGTGGCTTCATAGCTCTTGTGCGAGAAGAAGCGATGGTAGCCCGCGCAGATCGACAGACCGACCGCGACGTACATCACGAGCGCGAGAAGTGGCATCCAGAGCGCGAAGCCGTGCAGATACGTGTAAAGAGCCGTTCCGGCGATGCCGATCACCGGCGTCAGCATCAGAAAGCTCATCAGCGGAACGTCGACGCGCGGGCGTTGCGCGGTGTGTGAAGAGCTCGATTGGATTGTGTTCAAGTGCTCAGTACAACCGGGGATGGAGCTCACTTATTACATATACATTCCGCATCGATCAGCGTATGGTGGCTGAACGGTCGGGGAACCTTCCACGACTCTTCAGTCCATCTGAACTAAGTCAGATCCTCTGGACTCACTCCTCTTAGTTCCTTCTCCCTGGCCGGCGTGTCTCTACGCGCTGGTCGTCGTGAGAATCGCCGGCCACGCCGGCGCAGGAGCCTCAAATGAAACTCTACGTGGGAAATCTCTCCAAGCAGGTCACCGACGCGCAGCTGAACGACCTTGCCGTTGAGTACGGCAAGCCGGTTTCAGCGAACGTTGCCACCGAGCGGGACGGCGGCGCATCGAAGGGCTTCGGCTTCATCGAGTACGGCACAGACGATGAGGCGAAGGCCGCGATCACCGGTCTCGACGGCCGCGACGTGAATGGTCAGGCCCTCAAGGTCAACGAGGCCCGTCCGCGCAAGGACGCCGCGCGCTTCTGATTGAACGTCCAATGATGGGGAACGTTCGCGATGCGGACGTTCTCCGTCTGGACAACGGAAATCATGCCTGACGCAAGCGGCAATCATCGACTCGCAATTCTCGGCAATTACCTTCCGCGCGCCTGCGGCATCGCCACGTTCACAACCGACCTCAGCGACGCCATCGCCGCGGCGGGACCCGAACTGGACTGCTTCGTTCTGGCGATGAACGACGGCCTCAAACGGCACGCCTATCCGGGGCGCGTCCGCTTCGAGCTGTCCGACACCGACATCGACGGGTACACGCGTGCCGCCGATTTTCTGAATGTGAACGCGGTCGACGTGCTCTCGGTGCAGCACGAATACGGGATTTTCGGCGGCAAAGCCGGTGGGCATCTGCTGACGCTTCTGCGACAACTGCGGATGCCGGTCGTCACGACGCTGCACACGATTCTCGCCACACCGAATCTGCACCAGCGGCGGGTCATGGACGAGATCATCGCGCTCTCCGATCGTCTGGTGGTCATGACCACCCTCGGCGCGGAGCTGTTGCGCGAAGTGCATGGCGTTGACGAAGAAAAGATCGACATCATCCCGCACGGAATCCCGAGCGTCCCGTTTGCCGGCAGCAAGAATCGCCTCGGCGTCGAAGGGCGGCCGCTGATTCTCACGTTCGGTTTGTTGTCGCCCGACAAAGGCATTGAATACGTCATCGACGCGCTGCCGACGATCCTTTCCCACTATCCCGACGCGGTCTACATCGTGCTCGGCGCGACGCATCCTCACATCATCGAACAGCACGGCGAAACCTACCGGCTGATGCTCGAGGACCGTGCGAAGCGTCTCGGCGTGGACGGCAATGTGATCTTTCACAATCGCTTCGTCAGCAAAGCCGAACTCTCCGAGTTCCTGGCCGCGGCGGACATCTACATCACGCCGTATCTGAATCCCGAGCAGATCACCTCGGGAACGCTCGCGTATGCACTCGGTGCGGGCAAGGCCGTCGTCTCGACGCCGTATCCGTACGCAAAGGAATTGCTCGCCGAAGAGCGGGGCATTCTCGTGCCGTGGCGCGATGCATCGGCAATTGCAACATCGATTGTCGGACTCCTCGACGATCCTGAAAAAAGAATGGTTCTGCGGCGCCGGGCCGCGGCGCATGGCCGGGCGATGCTCTGGCCCGTGGTGGCTCGCACGTATCTCGACGTATTCGAGCGCGCCGCCGTCGAGCACGCGCAGCGGTTGCGCGTCGCATTCCGCGCCAGCACCCTCGCGAGCCGGCCCGCCGACTTGCCGCACGTCAATCTCGACCACGTTGAAACGATGAGTGACGGTGCGGGCATCCTGCAGCACGCCACGTTCAATGTCCCGCGCTACGACGAAGGCTATTGTCTCGACGACAACGCACGGGCGTTGCTGCTGATGACGCAGCTCGAGGATGCGGGCACGGATGATCCGAGGATTGTGCGGACGCTGGCGTCCCGCTATCTGGCATTTGTCAGCCATGCCTTCAATCGTCCATTGGGCCGGTTCCGGAACTTCATGTCGTTCTCGCGGCACTGGACCGAAGAACAGGGATCCGAGGACAGCCATGGGCGTGCACTGTGGGCGCTCGGGACGGTCGTCGGATGCGCCGCCGATCCCGGCCGTCAGAGTCTCGCCGGTGAATTGTTCCACGCCGCGCTTCCCGCGGTGTCCGGCTTCAGTAGTCCGCGGGCATGGGCATACGCGCTGCTGGGCATTGAGCAATACCTGCACGCGTTCGAAGGCGATCGCAATCTGCAGGCAGCGGGACGATCGATTGCAGAGCGTCTGCTCGGTTTGTTCCGGCGTACGGATAAACCGGCATGGCCATGGTGTGAGGATCGCGTCACGTATTGCAATGCGCGACTGCCGCAGGCGTTGATCGCCAGCGGTGCGTGGATCGGTGATGCTTCCATGACGGCGACGGGCATCCGTTCGCTCGAATGGCTGATGACGATCCAACGGACGGCGGATGGCTATTTCGCTCCGATTGGAACGAAGGGCTTTTTCGAGCGGGGGATGGAGCCTGCGCTGTTCGACCAGCAGCCGGTCGATGCGTGCGCCACGGTATCGGCTTGCATGCAGGCGTTCCGTGCGACGGGAGATCATCGCTGGACCGAGCATGCTCGCCAGTCCTTCATGTGGTTCCTCGGCCAGAATCAATTACAGCAGCCGCTTTACGATCCGCGGACCGGCGGTTGCCGCGACGCGCTTCATATCGATCGCGTCAATGAGAACGAGGGAGCGGAGTCGACGCTTTCGTTCCTGCTCGCGCTGATGGACATGCGCGCCGACGAAGTGCGATGGAATGCGATGCAGATCCCGGTGGCGGAGCCGTCGGAGGCGCTCATGGCGGTGAGCCCGGTGCGATGACGCCGCGTTCGGCGTATGAAGTGCTGTTCCACCGCATTGAGAACAATCCGATTCTGACGGCGGCACAATGGCCTTATCCGGCGCATAGCGTGTTCAATGCGGGCGCGACGCTGCTCAAGGACGGGACGACGCTGCTTCTGTGCAGAGTCGAGGATCGCCGCGGACACTCGCATCTCTGTGCCGCGCGATCCGCGGACGGCGTCGGGAACTGGATCATCGATTCCGAGCCGACGCTGAGCGCCGATTCGGACAATCGTCCCGAGGAATTGTGGGGGATTGAGGATTCGCGCATTACGTGGGTCCCGGAGCTCGGCAAATACGCAATCGCGTATACCGCATTCGGGAAAGGCGGACCCGGCGTCTCGCTGGCATTGACTGAAGACTTCATTGATTTCGAGCGCTGCGGTCTGGTGATGCAGCCGGATGACAAGGATGCCGCGCTGCTGCCGCGCCGTGTCGACGGCATGTTCGCGCTCGTGCATCGTCCCATTGCGGACTCGGGAGCTCACGTCTGGATCTCGTATTCGCCGGATCTGCGGAGCTGGGGCGGTCATCGGATGATGCTGCCCGCGCGGCGCGGCGCCTGGTGGGATGCGAACAAGGTCGGCCTCTCGCCTCCGCTGATCGAGACGGAGCGCGGCTGGCTGATGCTTTATCACGGCGTGCGCGACACCGCCGCGGGCTGCCTCTATCGTCTCGGCGCGGCATTGTTCGATCTCGAAGATCCCTCGCGTCTGCTTCTTCGCGGCGATGAATGGATTTTCGGACCGGAAGCGCCTTACGAGAGACATGGAGACGTCAGCTACGTGACGTTCCCGTGCGGCACGACCGTTGGTCCTGACGGCGATACGCTGAATCTCTATTACGGCGCGGCCGATACGTGCATCGCCATGGCGACGGGAAGCATCCGCGAGATTTTGCAGTGGCTGGAGCGGCGCGGGAGCGCGTCAGCCACGCCGTAATGAGTTTTCTCGCAGCTACCATCTTTCGTCCGCCGATGCCCCATAAATCGCGGGCACCGGCTTGTCATTGAGGCGCAGATAGACGGTCAGCTGGCCGCGATGATGCGCGAGGTGACACATCGTGTCGGCGATGATGAGATGCCTCGGACGATCGTCGACAACCCTTCCGTTGAAGAGCAGACGCCAGTTTCCCATCAGGCGCTCGTCGGTCGTGCTCGCGAATGCCTGGCGCGCGGCGTCGAGGGATCGGTCGAAGATCGCCAGCAGTTCCTGATTCGTGTCCACGGCCTTCGGCGCTCCCGCTCCGCTGCCGATATCGAGCTCATCGCCCTCGATGATCATCGGGAGCCACGAAGGCATGGTCGCCACCAGCACCGACAGATAGCCGAGGGCCATCGACTTCGCGTGCGGCTTCCAGTCGTTTTTGCCTTCCGGCACTCGCTCGAGAGCGCTGCGCGTTCCCTTTGCCTCGCGCTCGATCTGCGCGAGAAACCACTCGGTCATCTTCATGACGTCCTCCTTCTTTTCGAGCGCGCAGTGTGAAGGCCGATATATGCCATCCTGTGACATCATTCGGAGCGACACTCGAAAATAGTCATGCGAGCGGATCGTTTGCTCTCCGCGCTGCTGCTGTTGCAGGCCAACGGAAAGATGACCGTTCGCCAGCTCGCCGCGCGCCTCGAGGTCTCGCGGCGCACGGCGCATCGCGACATGGAAGCCCTCGGTGCGGCGGGCGTGCCGGTGATCGCATTGCGCGGAGCGCAGGGCGGCTGGATGCTCGACGAGGAGTGGCGCACGCGCGTGCCGGGCCTCGACGAGTCCGAACTGCGCGCGCTGCTGATGACGCAGCCTCGCGTCGTCGGCGACGGACCGCTCGCCGCCGCGGCCGAGCGCGCGCTGGACAAGCTGATGGCCGCGATGCCGGTCTCGCTCCGCGCGCGAGCAGCGTTCCTTCGCCAGCGGCTCTACGTCGACATGACCGGCTGGCGCGGCGTCGCGGAGAACCTCGCGCATCTGCCGGTCGTGCAGGACGCCGTTTCCCGCGATCGCAAGCTGACGATTCGCTATCGGAAGGCGAACGGCGAGATCGTCGAGCGCTTCGTCGATCCGCTCGGCCTCGTCGCGAAGGGGATGACCTGGTATCTCGTCGCGAATACGCCGAACGGACTGCGGACGTTCCGCGTCTCGCGCATCGAAAAGGCGGCGAGTCACGACATGGCGATCGAACGCCCTCCCGATTTCGACCTCGCGGCGTACTGGAAAACATCGACTGAGAAATTTCGCGAGAGCCCGCGCTACATCGTGACGCTGCGCGTCGCGCGCGACGCCGCCGCGGAGCTGATGCGATGGCATGGCGCGACGCCGGTTGCTGACGGCGAGCTGCGCGTCCGGTTCGAGAACGAGCGCCATGCGACGTTCATCGTGCGCGGCTTCGGCCCCGACGTGGAAGTGATCGAGCCCGTCGAGCTGCGCGATCGCCTGCTCGCGGATGCGCGGGCGGTGATTCAGCGTTTCTGCTGAGATAGCAACGGACCCCCATTTGCAGGGGCTGCCGCCGTATCGCTACGTCGACGTGCTTCTCCACCCGCTGATCAGGATCCGGCGCAATGTCTGGATGAAGTCGACGATGGCGGGGCTCCGGCGATGCGTGACGAGGGTGACCGCGTGCCATTTGCGGCGCAGACCTTTCGTCGAGAGGCGCACCCTGGCGAGGCCGTCGCGGTCGTCGGGCAGGACCCAGTCCGCCAGCGGCGCCACGCCGATCCCGCTCCGCACGAGATCCACGATCGCTTCGGTCAGCGGCACACGCGACACACGCCGCGGCTCGACGCCTGCGGGCCAGAAGACGCGCGTGAAGATGTCGAGCTGCTCGCGCGGCGCGTCGTACGCGAGGATGTGCTCGCCGGCGACCTCGTTCGCGCTGACCGAGCGTCTCTTCGCGAACGGGTGCGTGCGCGGGACGAGCAGCACGAGCTCGTCGGAAAAGAGGAATGTGCGGGCGAAGCGCGGCTGCGTGACGTCGTCGGTCGTGAGCGCGACGTC
>Ga0075425_100000382_pt1 | contig 40927 bp, 41 predicted proteins | sample SoiMethybrSBSTD4_FD_75300 | JGI IMG/M metagenome (GOLD analysis project Ga0075425, IMG submission 75300) | Bulk soil microbial communities from a Populus tree surrounding site in Tennessee, USA - Soil MetaG P. TD hybrid SBSTD4 | ecosystem: Environmental > Terrestrial > Soil > Tree plantation... | reverse complement strand
TGCGCGTCGTGCGGATGAAAAGAGCGGCGCCAACGCGCGCCTCGAGCGCACGTATCGCTTGGCTGATTGCGGACGGGGTCACTCCGAGGTCGGCGGCCGCTCGGCGAAAGTTGCGGTGCCGGGCAACGCTCAGAAACGCCTCCACGCCGTCGAGCGCGCCCTGCCTGACTGTGAAGCTCTGCTTCATAGCCCATCGACGTTATCGCGAATAGTCGCTCGCCGGAAGCGGTCTTATGTCTGGGATTAAGACTTGCACCCGTGCAACGGAAGCCGCGTGATGGCATCGAGCACATCCCGCGCAAACCGACCAGGAGCCTTGCGATGACCGATGCCCTTAACAGCGTACGTGACCACTATCGCGCGACTGGGTTGACCGAGCGGTTGAAGGGCGCGCTCGCGGCCCTCGGCACTGAGGATCAGCGGCTTCCGCCCCAACAGCTGGCTGCGCTAGATCAGTTTCACACGCGCGGGCTTGCCGCGACTACCGAGCTCGCCAGGTTGGCTGGGATCACCGCGGACATGTCGGTTCTAGATGTCGGCTCGGGCATCGGCGGTCCGGCGCGCTTTATAGCTGCGGCCTGCGGGTGCCGGGTTACGGGCATCGACCTCAGCGAACCGTTCGTGGATGCTGCGCGCTATCTGACTGAGCGCACGGGACAAAGCGGGCAGGTGTCATTTCAGGTCGCCAGCGCGCTGCAGCTCCCATTTGATGACGGCCGGTTCGATGTTGTGTTGCTGCAGCACGTGGCAATGAACATCTCCGACAGGGCAAAGCTGTACCGTGAGATCCGGCGTGTACTGGTGTCGGGCGGCAAGTTTGCGACCTTCGACGTCGTGTCGAACAGCGGCGAGCCACATTATCCCGTCCCCTGGGCGCGAACGCCGGCAACAAGTTTTCTCCTGACGGCCGCCGCGACACGCGAGGCGATCGAACAATCCGGTTTCCGCACGCTGAGATGGCAGGACGACTCTGAGGCCGCCAAGGTCTGGTTCGCGCAACTGCGTGCATCGGGGCCGCCGGCTCCACTTAATCTGGGTGTGGTGATCGGGCCAGACTTCGCGGAACTTTCGGCCAACCTTGGACGAAATATCACGGAAGGTCGGATCGGCATTTTGACCGCGGTGTTCGAGCCTGCGCCAACTCGCACCTGATCGGAGGCTAAAATGTCGCCAGAAACCCTGTTTCGAATTCATCTCGTCTCCGGTTATGTCGCGTGGCTGCTTTGCTTCAGCGTCTATGTCTGGCCCTGGCTGAAGGTCATGGACCGGCTTGAAGCGCAACGCGCCATCGCCACGCTGCACAGCTTCCGCTTCTTCGGGCTGGTCTTCATTCTTCCCGGCGTCGTCGGCCCCAATCTACCGGCTGGCTTCGCCACCTTCGCGGCTTATGGCGACTTCGCGACCGGCGCGTTGGCCATGCTGGCGCTGCTCACCGTCAGGGCCCCTCCTCTGTTTTGGATCTTCGTTGTTGCCTTCAATGTCGTGGGGACGGTCGACCTCATCGTCGACTACTACCGCGCCACTGTGCTCGGCCTACCCGCGCTGGCGGGAGAGCTCGGTGCCACCTATGCGATCCCGATCATCTACGTGCCCTTGCTGATGATCACGCACGTCGTCGCGTTCTATTGGTTGGCGCGTCGTCAGCCCAAGCCGGGCCGGGCCATCGCGGTGGCTACGGTCAAAGGGTGCTAATTTCTGCCGTGAGCCCGTCCAGCAACGTGCGTCTGCAGGGAGTGGGCCGCTCACTCGATCAGCTGATCCGCTCGTTGGAGCAATGACTTGGGGCTGTTCAGGCCGGGCGCCTCGGCGGTCTTGAGGGTGACCAAATCGCAACCTAGCTCCTCGAATGGCAGCTCCTCGAACCCACGGATATCAGGAGAGCCTGCGCGGCTCTTGCCACCGCCGCGAGCTGGCTCGCCGCAAGCTCTGGCACCGATGGATCGGGCTCTGGCGCAGCCGCCTTGACCCGGTAACCCCGCCGTCGGGCAGCAGGTTGTCACCTCCAGCTCGGCGGACGGCTTCGTCGCCTTACTGCGCCGTCGGCCCGACCTCCGGCGGCGCCTTGGGAGGAGCGAGCGTCTTGGCCGCCTTCCCCGCGGCGCCCGCGGGCTTGGCGGCGACAGGAATGGCAATGCCGCCGGGCGCCCGCGTCAGTACCGCCCGGCACTCTGCGGGCAGCTGGTCGAGCGTAATCTCGGGCCTCGGCGGCTGGGGCGCGGGCTTGGCAGGCTTTGCGACCGGCGGCTTTGGTGCGACGAGCGCCAGCCAGCGAGTGAGCTCCTTTCCGCAGCCATCGTCGCTCGAAAGTGGTGGCTGGGCTCTACACGGGCTGGCCGGGGGACAGGCGGTGCGCAGATGGAAGTGATCGTTGTGCCCCCAGTAGGCGCGCACCTTGTGCAGCCACGAGCGATCGCTGTCGTGGGCTGCAGCCTCGCACAGCGCCTTCTTGATGGCCGGATGGACGAAAATCCGCTCGACGATGGGATAGGACGCCGCGCGTTTGATCACACGCGCGTGCGCGTCCGTCCAGACGTGCGGATCGACGGACACCTTGTCCTCGGCGAGCATGGAAGTAGCGGACAGCTCTTCCCGCTGCTGGGCCGACAAGCGCTCCTCAGGCATCGGCGTTAACCAAATATCGGCATCCAGCCCAACCTGATGGCTCGCATGGCCCGACGGCATCGGCCCGCCGCGCGGCTGAGAAATGTCGCCGACCAGCAGGCCCGGCCAACCATCGTGCGCGCGCGCTTCCACGGCCAGCTTCTCGATGAGAGCGATCAGGTTAGGGTGCCCCCAATTGCGGTTGCGCGATAGACGCATGGCCTGCCACGCGGCGCCGTCGGTCGGAAGGGCCTTAGCGCCCGCAAGGCACCCCTTGGCATAAAAGCCTATGGAGCGCGCCGCTTCCGCCGCGGGCATCCTGACGGCTGAGAATAGCTCCTTGGCCGGTGGACCCGTCGGCTCCTTTGCAATCTTCTTGGTATGCACGGGCACGTTGCTTGCAGACGCTACGCTTGCAAACGCTACCTTGGTCGGCTGCGGGCCGACGGCGTGCCCAGAGAGCGTCACCAGCAAGGTGAGCGCAAGGCAGATGCCATAACAGATACTGATGCAGCGCATCCCTGCACCCCTTGGGAGCAGTGCAGTGACCCTGCACCTGCTCGGTCTTAAGAAAAGCGCCAATCGCTCCCGCCAAGTTCACACCCGGCGTTGCTGCGGTTAACTCCAGTTCGGCTGGCCGTATCGGAAAACGCCTCCGTGCGCGGCATCGTCGGTTATGTAGCGCCACGACAGTGGGTCACGCGGTCATCAGCGGACCATGATCGTCGCAATGGTCGCCGTGAGGGTGATGAAGATGCCCTTCGACCAAGTAGTCAACGTGATCCCCATGGGGCACAGCTTCATGCCCGCATCCAGGTCCGTGCACATGGCTCCGGTCGTGCGCGCCGCAGCGGTGGTGGGGTGTGCACCGGTCGGGATTAGTCTGCGTTACTTCAACCTTATGTTCATCGACGTGATCGCCGTGCACATGGTGCAAATGCCCATCATGCAGGTAATCAACGTGGCCAGCGTGGTGGACGGCCGTGTGACCACAATTGGGTCCATGAACGTGTGAGTGGTTGCTGTGCTTCGGATGGGTGCTAGCTGTCATATTCCAGTCTCCTGCGATCTCATCCTGTCTCGCTCTGCGTGGTCTTCCGACGCTCCACAGTCAAGGTGTGACACAACGACGTGATTGTCGGAATCCCTATGCCCAGTCAGAAATCTGACAGGGAGCTGCTGCGCTTTAGCTTGGTTCGCCAAGGTACAGGTAACGCGGCAGCGCACTGAGAGCGCACCTGAGCTTGATCCAGCGAAGCTCGTGGTCGCCCCCACGGTGGGAAACAGTCGGCGAAACGAGATCCCGCGCCAAACTGCCTTGGGCGCCGCCGTAGCGGCGAGCGGATTAGTGAGCCAATGGGTCGAGCCTAAAGTTAACGCCTACGCGCACGATGTTTCCGTCGTCGCGAACTTTTCCCGTCATCGCGCTGGTGTTTCCGGGATAATCGTAAGTCACAGTGGTGCGATTTTCCCCAAGGTCGTAACGCAGGTACTCGGCCTTGAGCATGAGCCAGCGCGTGAGTGCAACCTCATAGCCAGCGCCAAACGCCCAGCCGACGGGAGTTGTGGCCGAGGAGCTGTTAACGTCGCGCAACGGATTGCAGCCGGGACAGCTTGACGAGATGCGCAAAGTCGTATCGCCAGTTGCAAGACCGCCGGTGACGTAGAGCAGTGATCTTTCCCAAAACGTCATACCAAACCTGGCTCGCAAGGTGGCGAGCATGCTCATTTCGCGATCAGCCGACGTCGTGATCGTCGGCCGCAACGGGTTGGTGGAGATGGCGGAGAAGTTGGCGTAGGCGTTGAGCCACTGCAGATCGGCTTCGATGCCGGCGACCGCGCTGCCGAACTGCACATTGTAGCCAAGTTGCGCACCGCCGGTGAAACTCGGGGACCAATCAAGGCGAGCCTGTCCGGGCGTCGTGCCATCGGCGATCTCCGAGCCGAAACCACCTGTGCCGGTATCCGTTCCAATGAAGCGAATGGTCTGGCTGTCGGTCCAGGCGCCGCCGCCATTCACACCGAAATAGAACCCGGTCCAAGTGAAACAGCAGGCCGCGGGCGGGCCGCCATAGCCTCCTGGCATGCCATCGGCGTACGAGTGGCCAGCGAATGCTACGGCGAGGGTAGCCGTAACGAGGAGATGCTCGCTTAGTTTGGAGAGGAGCTTCATGGTGGGGATCTTTCGTTGAGAGAACATGTGGCTGGCTTGATGGGGTTAGAACTTTTGCGAGAGTCCAACGTAGTAGGCGCGGCGCGGGCCGTATTGCGGGGCAAACACACCGATGCCGGAGCCGTCGCGGATCTCGTGGATGGTGTCGAAGGCGTTGATGACGTCGAACCGGACCGTTGTTGGCTTAAAGTCATCCCATTTGAACTCGTGCGAGATGCCGGCATTGACCTGCGTATAGAGCGGAAGGTGACCCGTATTGGCGAAGTCGTTTCTTAGGCCGCTGCCATAGATCAAGTCGGTGCTGAAACGGGTTCCGTTCCACAGGTATGAGACGCCTGCGGATCCGGTCCAGGTCTGCGCGTGATCCGTGTAAACGAAATGGGAGGCGATGTAGGCGAGCTCGTCAGGATCGAACAAAAACTGATTTGAGACTACTTTGGTGGCCATCTGCTGGGCCCAGGCCAGATTGGCGTAGGTGGTTAGGTTGCCGTACTTGTATTTCGCGGTCAGCTCGATGCCCTTATTGAAGCCCTGGTCGTAGTTGAAGCCGGTAAGCACGTAGGCCTGGCCGAACTGTCCATCGTCCAGCAGGTCGCGAGCGATCTTGTAATAGGCATCGACCCCGATCTCTAAACCGGGCAACACCTTCTGGGTAACGCCCACATCGAAGTAGTGCGAGCGCTCCGGGAGAACTGGTCCGTTGCAAGACACAGGATGCGGCGGAGGGCAGGAGGCCGGCGCTTCCGTTGTATTGTCGAACAAGGCCAAATTGGTTGGACCGGCGATCACTTGGGAAGGTGGGGTGAAGTAACGGGCATAGCCGAAGTGAAGGGTGGTTCCATCGACTGGCTTGTAGACGAGGCTCGCGCGCGGACTGAACTGATTGGCGTCGACGAACTGGTACATCTGATCAAAACGGATGCCGAGATTGAGCGTGAGCTTGTTGGTGAGCTTCCACTCGTCTTGGACATAGACCCCAAGCAGGTAGCCCATTTTCGAGTTGGCATCGACGACATCGAAAGGTGTGTCGATGGGTGCGCCGGTGACGGAATTAACCGGCAAGAGGGTATCTTTGGTGGTGGTGTTGGTGCTCTCTGCGCTCGAGTAGAATCCGGTACGCAGCGTATGCGCGGGGTTCAGACGAAACGCGGCATCACCCTGAACGCCGCTGAGAAAGCTGCTGCGATAGACGTCCGAGGAGACCCCGTTGAAGATGAGGTCACCCAGAGGATCGGGCATAAAATGCAGCGTGCTGTAGCGGGAAAAATAGGCAACTTGGAGATCGGCCCCGTCGAGCTTCTTTTGCAAGGCGATGACGTTGTAAAAGTTGCGCTCGAGCTGACGCTGATCGAGGGCGGCTGAGTCAAAATCGGAGACGCCGAAGGCTGTGAACTGCGGGGGCTGTCCCGGATTATTGGGGATCTGGTATTTCTGTATGGAAATGCCGCTGATCGTCGTGAGCCGGGTGGTGTCGTCGAGCAGGGTCGATAGATAACCGAACGCTCTACCCTGTTGCGTCCAATCATGGATGGCGTTGATTGCGGATGTGGTGTTCTCCAGCCCCAGATCCGTGAAGAAGCCCCTGCCCGTAAAGAAGTATTCCGTTCGGCCGCTGGTGCCGCCATATTCGATGCTCGGAGTGAAGGTACTGCGATTGCCACCATAAATGCTGATGGTGCCCCCGGGGTCTTGTGCGCCGGTGCGCGTCTGAATGTCGACAAGACCGGTATTGCGCAGTCCATACTGCGCGGGCAGCGCACCGGTCACGAGGGACATACTGCCAACGAAGCTCGTTTCCAGCAGCTGGCCAAAGCCCGACACTCCGTCCGGAATGATAATGCCGTTGATTCGATACTGCAGATTGGCGTGTTCGTTGCGCACATGCAGGTTGCCGCTGGCCGCTGAGTCGAGCGTCACGCCGGGCGCCTGCAGGAGCACCTTGTCCAGCGCTGCGTTCGTGCCCTGGGGCAGGGCTTCGATATCCTGGTGGCTCAGCTCATAGACATTGACGCCGATCTTGGGGAGGATGTTCTCCCGCGCGGCGTTGAAGGCTTTCGTTTGAGTGACGATCGGGTTTTCGGGAGGAGGACCGGTGGGCGCTGGCGCTGGTACCGGCACTACCGCCGGCTTCACGGCCTTGCTCTGCTGCTTCGGCGCGGGTTTGGTCTTTGTCGCCTCTTTGGGCGGAGTGACGGTGATTTCCGGCAGGGTGGCTTGGCCTCGCGCGCATTGCACTGCGGCCTGGACCGCGAGGGCGCTGGACGCGAGCAATAGTAAGCGAAGGAAAGGTGGGCGCATCGTGAGCTCTCCCGATGCCCGAACGCGGTGCAACACGCAGGTGAATGGAGGACGCAGACAGCCTCAGATGTTCATCGGCTGCGGCGGCGCGCGAGAGCGGAACGGCGAGGCGCGCGGTGCGGCCCGCGGCTGAACTAAATGAACAGGAGAGGCGACGTAGTACGTGGTTCTCGGAAGGATTAGGTCTGGTCCAGCCGAGGGGATCAGCGTTGAAGCGACGTGAATGGCGACGCAGAACCGACAATCGCCGTCATCATCGACCGGAAGCGGTGTCGTCTCCCCCGCAACGGCGGTGACTTGGGACCGGGATGAGTCCCCGGAATGAACATGACTATGCGCGATAGCGAGGGTGATCTGCGCCACGAACGCCAGCAGCGCCACCAGGAGATAACGTGGATGCCGTCTGAAGGCCTGCACAAGCTCCCCCTCTAATGCTATAACGTATCGCCAGCACTTAGTCGGCCGTCAATGTTTGCCCACCCGACGCGCTTGGTTTGGTGGGCGCAGTGTGGCGCGGTTACTACGCTTACGAGCGTGCAAACTTGCGGGTGTTTAGCTTCGTCGGAGAGCGGCAAAGGAACCATGGCGCACAACACGATGAGCGATGCATTCCCTGCACCGCAGCACAATCATGCCGCCTGCCTTGACGATGCGATTCGCTCGGCGCGCGAAGCCTTCGAACGCCATGCAATGCCATTTACGCCGCTTCGCGAGAAAGTCTTTCGAGAAATTGCGGGATCCCACAAAGCCGTTGGCGCCTATGACGTGCTCAACAGCCTGGCGAAGAAAGGCAGGCGACTAACGCCCATCTCGGTCTATCGGATCATCAACACGCTTGTCGATGTGGGTGTGGTGCGCCGGTTCAAGAGCCGGAATGCTTTTTATGCGAGCATCTCCGATGATCCAATGTCGCCGAGAATTGTTCTGGCATGCGAGAATTGTGGGCGGGTTGCCGACGCCGACGGAGTGCCCATGTTCCGCGGCATGCGCCGCGCGCTTACGCGCCTCGCCTTCTCACCGCAAACGGCCATCATCGAGGTCATGGGCGTGTGTGCGCACTGCGCTCAGTCCAATCGGGATGCGCGGCCATAGGCCAACTACCTGCCGCAGTGGATGAAGACGGCCTTAGTCGCGCTCACCGGTGTTGCCAGTTGTGCAAACGCCTTGGCCAAGCGATCGGCGTCGTTTTCCCCCTCATGTTTCGGGTTGCCGATTTCCACCTTGCAGGATTTTGGCGTACCTTGGCCGAACCTCACCGGGTCCGTCTTGGCCGGCAGGAAGGCGATGTAGTAGGTCGGGTCCTGCACGACGTAGGCGAACCCTTTGGCCTTCGCCGGTATCGGTTGGTCGAAGGCCACCGCGAAGTGGAGCGATAGGACGCCGTCCTTGTGCTCGAGCCAGTAGTTGTCCGGGTCTTGGAGCTTCACGTCCTTGCCGTCCACAACGGGATAGGTGAAATAGCCAAACTCCTTGAGACCATCCATGTTGACTTTGGCGAGCTCCGCAAGCTCTTCGCGCGAGTAGACGCCATCGTGGTTCTTATCGAGGCCCTCGATGGCCATCGCCGTGTAGAACTCGTCGAATATCCATTTGTGGTGCAGGCCGGTGAAGTTCCCCTTGTCGTAGAGCACGGTGGTCTCAACCGTGATCCACATGTGCGGGTGGGACTTGGAAGGACCCGCCAGACCAGCGACAAGAAGCGCCAGTGCGAAGGCGCTGAGGCCATGCATTCCCAGTATTGGTGTCCGCATCACATCAGCCTCCCGGCCGAGGCTCCACCTTCTCGGCCTCCAGGCTGTAGCCGGCATCGGCGAGGCCCGTGAAAGTCGGAGTGACCTTGAGGGTACCTGTCACCCACACAGGATCGAAGGTGCCTTGCACGTCGAAACCTTGGTCGACCTTGACGTAGATGATCTGGTTGGCCGGAGGCGGTGGAACGTGAATGCATGCACCGACGAACGGTACCAATAGGAAGTCGGTCACCCGCGTGGCATCGAAGCTGAGGGGCACAACGTAGCCGCCGATGTGAACGCGCTTGCCGCCGAGGCTCTCCACGACCGGCGCAGGCATGGCGTCCTTGCGCGCCGGTGTCGACATCCAGCGCCCTTCGGGCAACGGTGGCGGCGCCGGGGTACCATCGTCGGGGCCACCGAGCTTGCCCAAATCCACGGGAGCCCTGCCCGCCAAGAAGGACCTCGGCGGCTTGGGAGGAGCCGGCGGCACCAACTGATGCCATTGCAATTCGATCGGCGATTCGACAGCCTGAAGCGCATTCGGGCTGCTCAAGGCAATCATTGCCCCGAGAGCCGTCAGCAGGAGCGTCGTGCGCCGCCATATGCCCATGGGTGATCTCCTCACGTTCTGATCATCATCCCGTCAACCAACGACAGGCGGTAGGCGCGCAGCGCCGGAAGCAATCCGGCAATGCAGCCGGCGACAGCGATGAACGCAAGCGTTGTCATTTCCGGGGGCGCAGGGGGCTCAATCGGCAGGTGCAGGCCGTAGGTGGCGTCGACGTATGGCCTGAGCAGCATGAGTGCGGCGTAAAGAAGAACCACGCCCAGCCCCACGCCGGCCAGTGTCAACACGCCCGCTTCCGCCATCAACAAACCGAGTATCGTGCGCGGACGCGCGCCAACGGAGCGCAGAATGGCCATCTCGCGGCGGCGCTCGTTGAGCGTGGTCAGGATCATGGTGACCATGCCGAGCAGCGCCGTCGCCACCACCATGACAGAGACGACCTTTAGCGCAGTCTCGGCCGTGCCGACGAGCCCCCATAGCTCCTGCAGTGCGGCTCCCGGCAGGATTGCCGACAACGGCTCCGCGGCGTATTCGTTGATCGCTCTTTGCAGACGGAAAGTCGCCAGCCTGGATTTGAGCCCAACAAGCACGGCGGATACAGCCTTGGGGCTGAGGTCCATCTGGCGCACTTGCGCCGCGGTGACGGACTGCCCGGGGATACGACCGCCGCTCTGCCAATCGACGTGGATGGCCTCGATGGCCTCGAGGCTCACGTGCACTGTGCGGTCGACCGGGGTGCCAGTCCTTTCCAGGATCCCTGAGACGCGGAACGGCTTGTCATCGTGCTCCACGAAGGAGACGGCGCCAAGCCCGTGTGACACGACGATGGGGTCACCCACCTTGTAGCCTAACGTGGCGGCCACGTCGGCACCGACGACGGCATCGAAGAGATCAGAAAACGGTTTGCCAGCAGCGAACACGAGGCCGTGCGCTTGGCGGTACTTATAGTGGGTGAAGTAGTCGGCTGTGGTGCCGAGCACCCTGAAGCCGCGATGGCTGTCGCCGAGCGAAAGCGGCACAATCCACGCGACCTCGGGGCGAGAGGCAATGTCCTGCAGGCTCGTCCACGTGATGTTGTTGGTGGCGTTGCCGATACGGAAAACCGAGTAGAGCAGCAGCTGGATCGCGCCGCTGCGGGCACCGACGATGAGGTCCGTGCCGGAGATGGTATCGGCGAAGCTTTGGCGCGCGCCGGTGCGCACTTTTTCGACGCCGAGCAGCAGCGTAATACTCACCGCAATCGCAATCACCGTGAGCAACGCCGCCAGCCAGCGATTGCGCAGCGACTGCAGGGCAAGACGCAAGACAATCACCTCCGTCCTCCTCGTCCCGAGATCGCGATCGTCTCAAGCCGTATCACCTCGTCAAATCGGCCCGCCAGCGTCTCGTCATGGCTAACCATGATGAGGGTTGCGCCCGCGTCGGAGACCTGTGTGAAGAGCAGGTCGAGAAAGGCTTCCTGGCGGTTGCGATCGAGCGCCGAAGTGGGCTCGTCGGCAACGATGATCTCCGGCGAACCGATGAGCGCGCGGGCAGCGGCAACGCGCTGTTGCTGACCAACACTCAGGTTGGCGGCCGAGGGGCCCCGCGTCAGATGTGGTTCGAGACCGAGGCACGTCAGCAAGCGCACGGCCTCGTCTTCCGCTCTGCCATTGGTAGTCGCGCGCTTCCTCCGCATGGGCGCGAAGCTCAGCGGAAGGAGCACGTTGTCGATGACTGTGCCGTAGGGCAAAAGGTTGAAGATCTGGAAGATGATGCCGAAGTGTTCGGCGCGGAAACCATCGCGGGCGGACGCAGCTAGCTTAGTGATGTCGGTGCCGAGAATGTCAATCTCGCCGGTCTGCGGAGCGATGATACCGCAAATTAAACTGAGAAACGTCGACTTTCCGCTGCCCGACGGGCCAATCAGTAGGATGCGCTTGGCCGCCGGCAACGAGAAAGCGTCGACGGCGAGCGAGAAGGCATCGCGCCCCGGCCAAACAAAGCGCACGCCGGACATACGGATGACATTCGCTGTCTCCGCACGCAACTTGGCGGTGGCCACAACCATTGCTGGCTCAGATCATGCCAGCGAGACTAAGGATCGGATTCGCGCGTGTGACCTCGTACTTGTTCTGGCCCTTCGGCGTAATCAGGTTGACATCGAGCCTCTCTGCGCCGGGGAAAGCATAGAAATAGCCGAACTCGATCGTCGTAATGCTGGCCGGCGCGGTGCACTCAAGTGAATACTGATTGTGGAACTCCGAGTGATGATGTTCGTCTTTCGAGCTCTTTGAGGTGTCTGTCCCGCCTTCGTTGGCGCCGTGATCGTGCGCCCCGGTCTCCACCTCCACTTTAGCTTCCGTGACGTGGCAGCCAGCAGACGCGGGGAGCTTGAAGAGCGATAGCGGCGTCGACAATTTCTCTTTCGCCGTCTCCAGCGTCGTTTTGTCCTTGTCGGTCTTAGCCGCATGCTCGAACCCGACGATATCCATCCCGGGCACTTCGAGTTCCATGCTTACCCTATTGCCTTCGAGCGCAATGTTGAGGGTCCCGCGGCCATGTTCATGGGGCCCAAGTTCGCGATGCTCGGTTTGTGCGGTGGCGGGATGCACGGCCAAGGTGCCAAGGATAAGCACCGCACCTAGCGTCTTCATGGTTGGCTCCCTCGTTTGGCTCCCGAATGGTCTCACGCGGGCATCGTTAGACACCGCGTCAAATCTGCCGCCAGCGTACGCAGCAGGGTGAAATAAAGATCAGGACCTGGCGAAAGATTGATGGCCTCGGGGTCCAGCATGCCAATGCGAACCCCTGTACCTTCAACGGCGGCGCTGACCAGCGCCATGCTGAATTTGGGCTCGGCGAAGGCACACTGAGCGCCGGCATCCCTCAGCTTCTTCCGCAGATCAATGAGGCGTGCAGCGCTCGGTGGAATTTCAGGGCTCACGGAGATGGAGCCAACCGCATTGAGACCGAAGCGGCGTTCGAAGTAGTGCATGGCGTCGTGGAAGACGACGTAGGGCCGATCAGCAATGGGCGTGAGCGTTTGCTCAAGTTCGCGCCTCAGCGACTCCAATCGCTGCCGCAGCTCTTGAGCGTTGGACCTGAATGCATCTGAATGCGCGGGATCCTTGCGGCTCAGTATCTCGGCGATGTAGGCCACCATGACCTTGGCGTTTTCAGGATCGAGCCAGGCGTGACCATCAACCATATCGGGTGCGCCAGCATGCGCGGCATGCCTGCTGTTGTGCTCAAAAGTGGGCCCTCGGCGTACCGCGAGGAGCTCTACCCCTGGCGCGTCGATCACGGACACGACTTGGACTTCCTTCGGCAAGGCCTGCACAATCTTGGGCGTAAAGGGCTCAAGCTGAGGGGACACGCGGAAGAAAAGCGCGGCGTCATAGAGTGCCGCGGCGTCGGACGGCCGCAACGCATAAGCGTGCGGTGAGGAGGAGCCTCGGACCAGCAATTTCGGTTCGCCAATGCCGTGCATCACGCCCGCGACCAGCGCGTGCACAGGCTTGATGGTCACCACGACGGCGGTACCTGCGGCGACCGGCATCACGGTTAACTGCGTGAGCAGAAAGGCCAAAACGAGTGAGCGCATCACCGCGAGCTCTCCTGAGGCGGTCTCGGCCCCATTGACGCAACGTTATAATGTTTATCTCGGTGGATGCAAGCGCAGAGGGTTCGCAAATTCCCAGCGAGGGCTCGCATCGCCCGCACACCCCCGAACCCGATGGCAGCTATTGCATTTGGAAACGAATGGGTAGGACCAAGCTGAACCCTTCGGGTGGGACTTCCTGTGGAGGGGACGGGAGAGGGGCCGCGCGCCTGAGCAGGGCAACCGCCTCCTCGTCGAGAACGGTAGAGCCGGAACTATGTGCGACGCGGGAGGAGAGTATCTGACCTGACCGGTCAAGCGTGAACTCGACGCTTACAATGCCCTCGACTTTATGGGTGCGCGCTTGGGCGGGGTAGCGTTTGTAGCGATTGATGTGTGCAACGAGCGATCTTTGCCAGTTAGTCTGCGCTTTTACCGCAATGGCGGACAATCCAGGCGCCGGTGCGGCCGCGGCATTGGTGGGTTCAGCCTCCGACGGGGGCGGCGCGGTGGTCACGGGAGCGGCGTTTGCTTGCTGGGAGTCCTCCTCATGAGCAACCTTCTCGTCCGACTTCTCTTGCGGCTTTTCGTTCGTATCGGGGCGCGGCTCTGGTAGCTGCACTGCAGGCTCAGGAGCCAAGGGTGCTGGCTCGAGGGGTGGCGTCTCCTCCGCAACCGTCACCTTGGTTTGTTTGCGCGCTTCAGGTGCGGGCGCTTCTTCCTGCATCAGGGGGCCTGGCGCGATGTCAGCCGAGGTGACGGCTGGCGCAGCAGTGAGTGGCGCCAACTCGATGGCGATAGAACCCGGAACATCGGGGCTGTCGTCCTCTTGCCAGTGCAACAGCGCCAGCGCGCCGCCGACGTGGAGAGCGACGACCAGCACGGCCGCACCCGCCCAGCGGATGCCGCGCACGTGCCGAGATTCCGCAATATAGTCGGCGTAGGTCATGGTCGTGCGGGAAGGTCGACCGCTTCGAGGCCGACGAGAGCGACCTTCAGATACCCGGCGCTACGCAGGACATTCATCAAAAGCATCACCTCGCCGTAGGGCACGGTCTTATCCGCACGCAGGAATAACAGCTGCTGGCGATCCATGTGCGTCACCGCATCGAGCGCGCGAGCAAGATCGGGGCGGGCAACGGGCTCATTGCCAAGCGCGAGAGCCAAATCACTCTTCAAGGTAAGAAAGATGGGTTTGTCGGGCCGCGGCTGCGGCTTCGCTGTTGAGACCGGCAGCTCCACGCCCACATCCACCGTCGAAAGCGGCGCCGCGACCATGAAGATGATGAGCAAGACCAGCATCACGTCGATGAAGGGTGTGACGTTGATCTCGTGCAACTCGGAAGCTTCGTCCGATTGACCAAGCGGACCAGCCATGGCTCACTCCGCTGCGCGTGGCATCGGGAGGTGTCGCTCGCCTCTGTCAAGGTCTCGCGAGACCAGGCGCAAGACTTCGGCCGAGGCGTCACCTGACACAATCCGGTAAGCACCGATGGAGCGTGCAAACTGATTGTAGATGATGACCGCTGGAATGGCGGCAAAGAGGCCGACGGCGGTCGCGAGCAACGCTTCGGCGATACCAGGGGCGACGATGGCAAGGTTGGTCGTCTGCGCCTTGGAGATACCGACGAAGCTATTCATGATACCCCAGACGGTGCCGAAGAGCCCGACAAAGGGCGCTGTTGCACCAATCGTCGCCAGAAGTCCCGTGCCCCGGTTCATGTCACGTCCGGCAGCGACCTCAAGGCGAGCGAGCCGACTGGCGACACGTTCCTTGATGCCCATTTTGTCAGTGATATCGGATGAGAGGCGCAATTCCAGCAAGGCTTCGCGGATGAACGCGGCTAACAGACCCTTGTTTCCGACCCGCGCAAAGGCATCGGCAAGAGAACGTTCCGCGCCGATCGCGGCGAGCCCACGCGTCAGCTTCTGGCGGGCCAAATAGAGTTCGATGCTCTTGGCGAACCATACCGTCCAGGTGACCACGGAGGCAAAGGCCAGCCCGACAATGACCGCCTGCACCACGATATCGGCCGTCAAAAACATCGACCAGGGCGAGAGATCGCGCGGTAAGTGGCTGCTGCCGATGACAGGAAGGGCAGACGGAGAGGGAGGCGAAGCTGGCACACCTTCTTGGGCGTGCGTCGCCACCGCAGCGACCAGCAGAAGAACCACGTTCAGGGTGGCCCTACCCAGCACCCTTCCGCGAGACGCGCTCTTCATGGGCATGTGCATCTCCAATCGGAGGCGCGTCGGCGACGTTTGGTCACGAGCGCAGTGATGCCGCGAGGTGAGACGTTATAACGTAAAGGAGCAGCCGCTTGTCAATGGAGGCCGATTGCGCCGAGCATCCGGGCAATCACAAATTCTCGAGCGCGCGCCAGGCAGTACGTTGCCGTCCAGGGGCGACCGAGCCCATGCGAGCATCGCCCAGTGGCGTGGGCGTGACCGTACCTGGTGACCGCCGACGCCACGCTGAGATCCCAGGACCATCCCGGGCGCGTCAGGTGACCCCAAGATTTCCGGACGCGACCAGGCAAGCGACGAACGGTCGATCTGTGCAATTGCGGGCTCATGCAGCGCGGATAACCAAAAGACATTAGGTGTGGGCGATCACCTACGGCGATGCGCGGAGTTTCGCTGCGCAGAAATGACCTCCTCAGTTGCGTTGCTGTTCTTTGACGATTCGCGCATCCTGAAAGGGGCGATGACGGCCACACGTCTGCTGCTCGGCGTGCTCGTGCTTGGCGGGCTGGCGCTCGGCGCGAACCCGCTGAAGAATATGTTCGGCGACTCTGTCGATTTGCCCGACGACGTCTGGTGGCAGCTCGCTATACGCTTCGGGTTGTTGCCTTGGTTATCGTGTTGGGCAATGAAATCATCCGGCACACCCAGTGAGGCGGCTACCGGACTGGGCGGGCGGCCGGGCCCTGCAGTAATCCCCGCGGTCGCCACCGTGTCCGCCGAGTTTCTTTGATGCGCTGAGGTTTGGATGCTGCACTAGGCATCTCGGCAGCGCACAACTTCGTCTGCTGTCGGGGAGTGCAACAGAGTTGGCGCATCGCCCGATCGGCAGAACGCCGGCCGTTCCGCGCAGTGCTCTACCGCGCCCAGCCTGTAAGATCATCGATTATGAAAACAGCCACCTTCTTCGGTGCGAAATCCCACTTGGATTTGCTATCCAACGATCCCTCGTATCCACCTCACTGTTTCTTGCACGACCTGCTCGCCGAATGGTCCCACAAACTCGTGAGCAGCACTGTCGTTGAGTGATTCATGCAAGGCAAAGCCGTGATCCATCTTCGGGAGTAGCCGCCAAGTCCCCTTGCCGGGGTGATGAGCGTTTACGATGGCGGCAATATATTCGTGGTCCAGCGGCAGTGTTCTGATGTCGAATTCTCCAATCAGGGCGAGCACTTGAATATCCAAAGAGGCCCAGATGCGCGCGACATTCTCGTCGTTCAGCTGCCGAACGTGTTGCAACGTTCGCAAACCGTCGAAGTGTTCATCATCCTGCGGAAATAGCCTCTTCGCAATTGCCGTGAGCTCAGGGTGTTTTACGGTGACTTCGCGCACGGAACTCCTCTCCACTAAGAGGTAGTGGAGAAGCTGCGCGATAAGGCGCTGCTCGTCCTCGAGTTGAGCCAAATCGGGTCGCGATCGGAGCCACCGATTGCGTCGCCAATTTTCGACGAGGTACTCTGCGAAGGGCCGCACCACCGTGCCATACGCCACGATGCCCTTGACCGGCTCCTCCGCCGCCACCAGCGGGGCGACCCAGCCGCCCGCGCTGTGTCCGAAGATGAAGACATTCCCGGTGTCCACGAATTCGTAGGACTTGAGCTTCCTCAACGCGCTTGTGAACAGAGAAACTTCGTCCCGAAAATCAATATCGCGGCACGGCGGGCCGGTGCTGTCTCCCACTCCGCTCTTTTCGCTCCGCATGACGGCAAGCCCCGCCCGGGTGAGACCGTAAACAAGTTCGCGGGTGAGATTTGGTTCAGGCAAGGGCCAATCGACCGAATAGCAGCCCCACCCTTGCACGAATAAGATCGATGGCAGCTTGCGCGAGTTGCCCATCGGCATCGTCACGATGCTTCGCAACGTGGCGTCGCGCGTTTCGACAGTGTCGTAGCGCACTTGGATGTCCCCCGGCTGCTCCCAGGGAAACTCGGCCAGCGCCACCTCAATATCCATCTCCTTTCCGCCTCGCTGCACACGACAGATGAGATGGTCCTGGGATTTGAGGGATTTCAGCCCGGCCAGGAACGCGTCAACAGACTCGACCGGAGTGCCGTTGAGCGCAAGCAGGATGTCGCCGACCGCGAGTTCGGATCGCGCGGCAGGGCTGTTCGGGAGAATCTTGCCGACCCGGACGTGGTTGTCCGGCGTCGGTTGGGCAGTCACTCCGAGAAACGGGCGCCGAGGCAATTCGTGCGCAACAGCCGCCGAAACGCAATAGAGGGAGAGAAAGACGAAGATGCAACGCGTTACAGCCCGCTTCCCGACAATGAGCTTCAGCGAATACATCTTTAGGACCTCCCACCTTCCTTCCGGCGCTCCATCACCGGCATCTATCGCGAGCGTCAGTGGCAATCGCCTGCCTCTTCTGCTACCGCCGCATATCGATCGTGGAGCTTCACCCAATCAGTCAAATTGTTCTTCTCGTTTCGCCCTTTCGGCATCATGTCGAGTAGGGCGTAGGTACTGAGCATGACTTCGCCGCCCCGTGCGAATGATGAATAGGTGTGGAAGATCTCGCCGCTTTCGTTCTTATAAAATATGCTGCGCCCCGACATTTCCTCCATCGGCGCGGCGCCCTCGCGATAGTTGTAGACGGCGCTGCCGGCAACGATCTGCTCAGGCGTAAATGACACGTTGAAGTCGTAATTGAAGTCGCTGCCGAATGACGATACCCATTTGAAGCGCCACCCCATGCGCTTTTGTATTGCCGCGATTTCGGAATAGGGAGCGCGCGACACGGCCACGTAGCTGACGTCATGGTGTTCGAGATGTACAATCACACCGTCAATATGGTCGACCTCGAATGAGCAGCCAACGCACGGGTCCCGCCACCCAGGACCCAGCATGAAGTGCTTGATCGCGAGCTGACTACGGCCCCCGAAGAGATCTCTCAGTGCCTCAGTCCCCTTCGGACCTTCGAAAAGGTATTCCTTTTCGATCCTAACCCAGGGCAGCTCGCGCCGCTCGGCGCTAAGCCGGTCGCGCAACCGCGTCCATTCTTTCTCCTTAGCAAGAAGCGCCTTTCGTGCCTCGATCCATTGTTCGCGCGAAACGATCTTACGATCCATGCTGGGCTCCCTGGGGTGATCCAGCGAACGGCCAAGCTGCTCGTCAGGCTCTGCTCAGGCGGATGCCTAACGGCGAAGCAATGCATGGGGTCACCGAATTTTCCGCATCGCAACGCGCTAGTTCGCAAAGGGCCGTTCCGGGGGACAAGGGCGGGTGCGCTGTCCATTGTTATTCCATTGCAGGCTGCAACTGCTTGTGCGGCGGCACCACCTCCTTGCTTTCGGCTGTGAAGCCTTCCCGGTTGTATACCGCTGCAAGCATCTTGCGGATGGGCATTTTGGCGACCATCACTTTCGTGATGGCGCCGTCCGGGTAGCGCAGCCCGGTGCGGAACTTCTTGGCCTCATCCAAAGTAGCAAACGACACGCTGTGGCCCATGGCGGCGTCGCAGCTCACCATGTAGATAACCGTTCCGTCTGCCATTGAGCTCTCCTATTGGTAGGTGCAAGCCCTCGTAGGCCACGCAGGCCACCAGCTTGCACTGCTGCTCCACGCGCTCGAGTTCCGATGGGCTATCCGGCCCTACTCAAGCGCTACCACACAAATGCTCCCTCTGTGTACCCGACTAGATGCATCCCGCTCTATCGTCCTAGCAATGCCAATTTCTGCCTTGAATAGCTGCCGCACGAAACCACCGCCACGGCAGGCATCACGGCGACGCCTGTCAGACAACCGCCGGAGCTGCCCCCAATCTTCAGCCGCTGGCGTGGGGATCGGCGTGGACTGCCACGCCACCGTCTGCCAGACCTTCGCTTCCTTAATCCACACATCAGTGTAGCGGGTGTTCGGCCCTGTGCCATTATAACGGCTGTGAGCAAGTGCAAGATGTGATACTCGTCATACATTGCGCGTGCTTCTACTGGAACAGCCATCGGCACAAATTTCAGCGTATCAGTCAATCTAAGCCACACCCGCGGATACTCGCCTGCTTCAATACGCAGCCTGACGCTTGGCAAGAGCCGCCTTCAGCCCATAAGCTCACAGCCGGGTCTCCACCGACTTTGCGCACACCCTTCCCCCAACGCGGTTTTGCAGCGGCGCGACCGCACTGAGTTAGCCGCTCAGGTGATAGCCTATAAACCTCGTGCATGCGATCAGCTTTCAACTATCAAGACCCAGCTGCTCAATCTCTGCCCACGCTCCTGCGACTCCTCGATTGCGGCGGCAAGCGATGCCAAAGGGCATGCGAGCTCGGGAACCGTTCGCCTCACTTCGGTACCAATCCTCGCGAACCAGCTGTTCGCGCACAACCTCCCGACCTGGTGGCGATGCGGCTCAGCCTCGTCGTTGAGCTCATCGCGGACAGTCGGGTCTTCAATCTAAATTGCCGGGAGGCAGATGTCGCGTTTCGTCTCGCCCGACCCACTGCTAGTGCGATGGGTGTCATGGCGCGTCGGATTGGGACTTTGGCCCACCGCCAGCTCAGCCGGTTCCTCGCTTCAGGATGCGGTCGAAATAGCTGGCCATACGGGGATCAGGCCCGCGGGATGTCAGACCGCCATCTAGCAAGAGTGCAGGAAAGATCATTCGCCTGATGGCAATCTGTGTGATCAGTGCCCAGTGGGGTTATCCAATCCTTACGACCCGGCAGTGCCTTTTAAGCAAACCAACCCGAGGTTCCGAAGCGTATTTAAAGGGGATTTTGCTAAACCTGACGCGAACATAGGCAGGCTTCTCGCGGAGAGGCAGATGAAGTTAGCCATTTCCATAGGTGTTGCAGTCGTCCTACCGTTTGGGTTCTTGGTGCTTGCAGGCATCATTGTGAACCACGTGCTGGCGAAACGCCGCCAACCGCAGCCCGACCGGCTTCAGCCGCTGAGCGCGTCCACCAAATGACAACTGCATTGGTCGACCTCCAGCGTTGCATCTCTGCAACGTTGAGCTCCAGCGACCTACCGCGTTAATGACCTGCTAAGGACGATGGCAATGGGTTATCTCTATCTCGCGATTGCCATCGTTGCAGAGGTAGCGGGAACCGTAGCATTGAAAGCTTCGGTGGAGTTCACCAAGCTCGTACCTTCAATAGTCGTTGTTGTAGGCTACGCGACAGCTTTCTTCTTCCTCGCTCTTGCCTTCCGGACAATTCCGGTCGGAATCGCCTATGCCGTCTGGGGCGGGGCTGGCATCGCACTTATCGTGATTGCAGGTGCCATCCTGTTCAACGAAATTCCAGATCTGCCAGCGATTATTGGTCTAGGTCTGATTGTGGTTGGCACGGTAGTCGTGAACACTATGTCACTCACCGCTGCACATTGAAGAATGTCGAAATACCGAAATACCTGCAACATCCGACTCAGTCGCGTACGGCAACTCTCAGTTTGGTTTGTCGCTCTCCTTCCCTGTGACTTGGATCGTCAACATTGCACGATGAGCGCTCATGGCGGGACTGGGGGCCTGTTGTCCCAAGGCGAGCTGCCAGCAACCATTCGTTAATGGCCTGCGTAACTGACGCACGACAGATCACGCGTTCGGTCAAGCATCAGCTCGGCTGGCCGTTCGACGATCTTGATCTGCACAAAGCACATGCTCGGCCGAACCACGGCTTCGATGGCTGCTCATTGGGCCGCCATAGATGGCCGGTACGCGGTAGCGCCGCTAGTGCAACGATCGACTGGAGCGATTTTGAGCAGGGGTTGGGTCGCATTGGCGAGCACCGCAAAGCGACGCGTCGACGATACCATCATCCCTGCTGGCCCGCACCCCGCGCGACAACCTACTCCCAGAAACTGGCCAGGCTCGGAAATTCTCAGTGAGTGGCGCTTCGTGCATGCGACGTTGCGCAGTTAACTTCTGCTCGTTGGGCGCTTTTGTTCCTTAGGGACACGAGCGGTCTCTCTGGAACGGCAGAAATTAGTGATTGGATAAGTACCATGGGTGGCGATCCGGCCCCGCCTGCGCGCGTCCTGGCGGAGCTGCATGGAGGCCGCCTTCATTCATTGAACTTTCACGTGGGTTCTGCTAGGTCTTGAACATGAAGACTAGGACGATCATCGTCGACCAACGAATGTGCCGGCCCGACCGCGAGGAAGGTGGCCGGAAGGGTTGACGCGCGTCCGCGCGAGACAGGTGTCGAACCCGAGCTCTTCCGTCCCAGCGGAAGGGCTTTTTGATTTCTAGGGGTTCGGCGTCCTCCTGCACGGATGCGAACAATGACCCGCTATCTCATTACAAGCGCCATTCCCTACGTCAACGGTATCAAGCATCTCGGCAATCTCGTCGGCTCATTGCTGCCCGCCGATGTGCACGCCCGCTTCCGGCGACAAACGGGTGCCGACGTCTTGTTCATTTGCGGCACCGACGAGCATGGGACACCCACTGAGCTCAGCGCTGCAGCCGCCGGCCTAGATGCACGCGCGTTCTGTGACGCCCAGCACGCCGTTCAGGCGGATATCTATCGGAGATTCGGATTGTCATTCGACCACTTCGGCCGCTCGTCGACGCCTCAAAATCGCGAACTGACGCAACACTTCTATCGCGTCCTCGATGCTGCAGGCTTGATAGAGGAGCGCGATGTCAGGCAGATCTGGTCGCCCAGGGATGGCCGCTTCCTGCCGGACCGATACGTTGTCGGGACGTGCCCCTATTGCCGATACGAATCTGCTCGCGGCGATCAGTGCGATGGCTGCGGGGCGCTGCTCGATCCGCTAGACCTGCTCGCACCCCGTTCGGCTCTTTCGGGTGACGAGGACCTCGAAGTCCGCAGCAGTCGACATCTGTTCCTGCGCCAATCGCTGCTCGTGGATCGCCTGCGTGATTGGGTGGACAGCCGCGAAGGCTGGCCTTCTTGGGTCACCTCCCTGGCTCGAAGCTGGTTGACCGAGGACTTGCGCGATCGCTGCATAACGCGAGACCTCGCCTGGGGTGTTCCGGTGCCCCGGCCCGGCTTCGAGCACAAGGTCTTCTACGTGTGGTTCGACGCACCAATCTGCTATTTGGCTGCCACGAAGGAATGGTCCGATCTGCTCCCGTTGGAGCGAGATTGGAAGAGCTGGTGGTGGAATCCTCAGGACGTGCAGTACGTGCAGTTTCTCGGCAAGGACAATGTGCCATTCCACACGGTCAGTTTCCCCGCCACGCTACTTGGAAGCGGTGAACCCTGGAAGACCGTCGACATCATCAAGGGGTTTCACTGGCTGACCTATCAGGGCGGCAAATTCTCGACCAGCCAGCGCCGCGGCGTGTTCACCGACGCCGCACTTGACGTCCTGCCCGCCGATCTTTGGCGGTGGTGGTTGATTGCCAATGCACCGGAGGGCGCCGACGTCGATTTCGATTTTCGGCGTTTTGCCGGCGATGTCGTCAAGGACCTCGCCCACGTGTTCGGCAATCTGGCGACCCGTGTGACAAGCCTTGCTGCACGCAGCTTCGATGGGCGCGTGCCGTCGGGCGGTACGCCAGATGATGCGGAACGTGAGCTGGCCGACGAGGTCGCCGACAAGATTACCGCCATTCGTGCCGCACACGAGAAACTTGAGTTTCGCCGGGCCGCCGCGGAGACGAGGGCGCTATGGGTCACGGCCAACAGGTATGTTCAAGATCAGGCACCGTGGGCCGCGCTGAAAACCGACGGAGCGCGAGCGGCAGTGGTGACACGTACGGCGTTGAACCTTTTGCCCATTTGCGCGTCGGTCGCTTGGTCCATCATACCCGAGCTCACCAGCAGCGTATTGGCGGCCTTCGGCAAGGCCGATGCGCATCCGTCCTGGCCGCAGGGATCGGCAAATGCTCTTCTCGATGGAAGAAAAGGTCGGCCGGTAGCAGCAATCAAACCACTGGTTGCAAAACTGTTGGAGGCTGAAATCTCCGAGTTCGAACGCAGGTTCGGTGGCACCGATCGCTAGGTCCTGCTGGCGCGGAGCGGACGGATGCTCCCGCAACCCCGTGACGAAATCGCCTTGGGCTATCATCCTGCGTCCCGGTGGACTAATTCGGGTCAGAACATGACCATGGCAGGTCCAGCTTCGATGACGAACAGCGAGCTGCATCCTCCCATAGCTGTCGCGGTCACTGTGGTGCGGAAGCCTTCTCTCTAGTGCCGTGACGGTTGTGAGGATCCGCAACAAATTCCTTGTTGTCGAAGTGTCTCCTCAGCGCTGAACCCGTGCGCAGTGCAACTTCGACCTGCCCAAGTCGCATCCCATTCCCGATGGCTCACGAAAGGTGCCCTGCGCCGCTTATCGGCTCGCATTTCGCATAATAGGTTCTTTGTTCACGTCGCCAGGCTCGCCCCGGACCCGAGCCAATGTTTGATCAGCGCTGCCAGGCTACCGTCGACCTTGAGCTTGGTCTGCGCCTTGCCGATCGCGTTGCGCAGCTCGGTATTTCCCTTGCGCACGCAAATGCCGAGGCGCTCCACGGTGATGTCGGTCTCGACGACCCTCAGTTTCGGCCGCCGCGTACGAACCTCGCCGTGACCGGCGCAAGTTTCATGAAAACGTCGCAGCAGCCGCTCGTCAGATCATCGAGGGCCTTCTCGATTTGGTCATAAGCATAGACCCGTACGCCCGCCGCGCGCTGCTCGGCGACTAAACTATCGGCAACTGGCTGGCTGGTATTGCCCTGCTGCACGCCGATGACCAGGCCGTTGAGATCGGCGATGCCGTGTACGTTCGGATGGTGTCTGACGTCGACAACCAGCGATTGGCCCGAGATGGCGTAGGGTGCACAGAAATCGGCGATCTTCTGCCGCTCGGGTGTAACGGTGGTGCCAGAGGCGACGCAATCATACTGGCCGTCATCGAGACCGGCGAAGATGCCGTTGAAGTCGCCGCCGTCGTAGGGGACCAACTGCCATTCGCAACCGAGGATCTCGGCAATACGCTTCATCAGCATGATATCGAAACCCGCCGGGCCATTCTTGGTCATGAACTCGAAGGGCGGATCGGGAAAAGCCGCTCCTACCCTTAAAACAGGGGCCCTCGACCTCGGACCTAGCGGTTCGTCATCATTGATGGTTGCATAGACAGCTTGCTGCGGTACATCGGGCAAAACCCTGAAATTGCCGCCACCATGCGATCATCAGCGAGCGTGCACGTGCAATCAAATCATCTCGGTGAAAACGACTTTGCTCCAGTGGCGACTGCACCATCGTTGGATTGGATTTTTTATTTTGTTATTTGTGATTGTAGATCAGGACTTTGCCTATCAACCATGCGGGGGCGCGTATGACGCGGGAGTGCTTCAACGTGCAGACAAGCATCTGCGCCTCGTAGCTCACCACGGCGCAATTCCACCTGCCGGCCCTATGGACAAGGCTCGTTAGCCCTCGCGCGTGGGGTTCTTATCGGTCGTGCCGTCCTCGATCGACAAACGCTTCAGGTTACCGATCTGCAAGCCGAGACTGAGGAGTATCCTGAGGGTAGGGAGATTGCCCGTCGGCTCGGCCACCGCACAATATTGGTGGTTCCGCTCATTCGTAATGGCGAAGCAATCGGTGCAATTTTTATCCGGCAGAGAGAGGTCAGGCCGTTCACCCACCGACAGATCGATCTGCTCAAGACCTTCGCCGACCAGGCCGTGATTGCCATCGCCGTTTGCCGTTCGAGAGATTCTTGCAGCTCGCGTGTGCGGGCCCGTACCTCCTCGAACAGCCGCGCATTCTCCCTTGGCAAGGGCTCGACCTTCCTCATGGAGCTCCCCACGCGGGCCGAACTTCGCATTCGCGCGTTATGACCAAGCCAGCCGCGTCGTTGCAATCGCGGCGGCGCTATTGCGCCCCCTCTGAGAGCTTTGGCGAGGCACCATGTCGATGCAATGAACTTCAGTTCCGGGTCATCTCTTGTCGTGACGGATGTCTCAGAGCCACGACAGCGCTTGGATTTAGCCGCTATGGAAAATTACTCACTGCCCCGTAGCGTTGGCAGGGACCCTTGCCGACACTCGCTTTTCTGCAAATGTGGAGGTTCCCACCAAGATGTCATGGACGACATCGAACACACGCACACCGAGTTCGCTGGGCATCGGCGCGAGCCAAGGCGAGGCCTGCAAGGTGGTGCGCGCATCGGCAAGACCCTGTTGCCACCGCAGGTCCATCGTGGGACGGCTGAATTCAAAATCCTTCAAGGAGCCCTGTGGATCGTCGGGGCGGTAGATCAGCTGTACGATGTCCAGTGTGGTTACGCACCCGTGCTCGTAGAGCCGCTTGGCCTGTTCGGTGCGCGCGATCTCGGGAGGCAGCAGATTATGCAGTTCGTTGATCGCGTGTCTGATGTCGTGCCGATCTCGCAAGGTATTCGTCGCCAGCCGAGTCCGGCTGGAATAGCGAATGTCCTTCTCGCGTTCATACACCTCGTCCAGGTTGATCGGCCGATGGCGCGCATGCGCGGGAAAGAGGTCGACTTGGAAGATCACCCTACTGCGCCGCGGATAATAGTCCACCATGTATTGCAGCGGCGTGTTGGAGAAGAGACCCCCGTCCCAATACAGCTTGCCCTCTATCTCGATGGGTGGAAACCCAGGCGGCAACGCACCACTGGCCATGACGTGCGACGCGCTGATCGCCATCTCTCTGCTGTCGAAGTACGTAAAATCGCCGGTCTCAACGTCTACAGCACCGACGCTCAGTCGGACTTCCCCTCCAGCGTTTATGCGATCGAAATCGACGAGTCGCTCCAGCGTCCCTCTAAGCGCCGATGTTGAGTAGAAACTAACGCGTTCGTCGGATGGTACCCAGGTTTGGGGCTGCGGGTTGAAGAAACCGGGTTGGCCGAACGCAATTGCCATCGCCGCACTAGTCCAACGTTGCCACGTGGCCAGCGCTCCGGTGGACTGTGGCCACAGCCTGGTTGGAGCAGTGATCTCCTCCCAAAAACTGCGCAACCGATCCAATCGATCCTTTGGCGCATTACCGGCGATGATCGCCGCATTGATCGCACCGATGGAAATACCCGCGACCCAATCAGGTGCGTAATCCGAGGACGCCAGCGCCTCATAAACTCCAGCCTGATAGCTGCCTAGTGCACCGCCACCTTGCAAGACCAAACCAACCTTCTTGTCATAGGACACCGGGCGCGCCGGTGCGGTGCCTTCGATCATAATTCCCTCTCAAGCAGGGGGCTGCATCGCTTCGAGTGAGGCAGTGGGCGCCTTTTTCCCGCTAGTGCGTGACGCGATCGTGTTGACCACCGCCTGCGCCGGGCACTGAAGTTTAGCCGAACGGCGCTAGCGCTCAACGTCTGGCGACTGGCGGAGAGAGCCATCCGCGGTCGATCAACAACGTTCAGGTCCACGGCAGCTGCATCCTCCCATAGCTATCGCTTTTCGCTGCGCTGGCCAAGCGCCCCACCTCCTGCCAAAAAGCCCAGCCAACGCGCCTTGCGCAAACTCTCGGATGCTCGGGCACATTCTCAGCCAATTTCGCCACCGCTTCAGGTCGGCGGCCCTATTTGCGAATGAGGAGCGCGACGACATTGTTCCAGCGACTGGGCCAGTTCCAATGGCGTTTTGCCGTCGTTGGTTCGCCTAGTGGGGTCGGCCCCGACCTCAAGAAGGACCCTTACGATCGGGGCACTTCCCGCCGACGCCTCCTGATGCAGAAGGTCCAGCCGCGGTCATTGGTTGAGATAAGCTCGGGATTCTCCGCCAACTGCTCTTTGAGCGACGCGCCCCAAGCTCGGGACCTGGCCTGCGGAGCCGACGCACACTTGTCGTCTGCGGTTACCTGCGGACCGACCGAACTGCTAGCCCCAGGCCTCGATGGCTGTCTCTTGTTCCAGCATTACCGTTGCGCACGCCGTTGACTGAGCATTTTGGCGGCCACTCAAGACCAGATCAATCCAAGTTTCGCAGCTGCATCGGACGCGATGATCCCGCTGGGCGACAACTTATTTTCCTTCTGCCAGCGGAGGACCCCACCAAGCGTCTTTGCGTCGAACACTCCGGATTTACCGACTTTCGCGCCTTCTGGAAGTGCACCAAGCTTTTCCTGGAGAGCTGACACCAACTCGCCCGATGACCCAAAGCGCAGAGTTCGCAAAGGGCCATGCGAGCCAGCCGCTGCTATCTGCGCCTCCTTTCCCGTCAGTAGAACGTAATCAAACTGACGCCCATCGTCACCGGTTTCGGTGCGCGAACTGCCCAAGAAATTGAGTGGGTGTGCTAGACCGGCAGCCTTGCGGAACTCAGCCCAAGCGCCCGTTGGGAGCCCGTTGTCATAGGCTCCCGCTATTGTCTGGCAGCCCGCCGATGAAAAATACGGCGGCCGGCTCCGAGTGTTGAGAATTGCCGCATGGATGTCATCAAAAGGAAGTTGGCCCTCAAGATCGTCCCACTCGATACCGGCATCATTGGCGGCATAACCCAGCGTCTTTTTCGACCTAATCACCCAGACGGGTGTCTTTTGAATCAATGCGGCCGGTTGGCGTACACCATTATGCGCTCCCACTACATACTGGTGCATGCCGGTCGGCAGCATATTGCTCTTCATGCTTCCTTCAATCTGCTTCTCCATGTAGTCCACATTGGGGACTGTTGAGCCCTTAAATAGCGCTAAGCGGTTGGTCGTCATGTCCCAAACGCAAAAGAGACACCTTAGATCAAGATGATTTGGACGAGTTGCGCGCACCTGATGGCCGCTTGCCCAATCCGTATGATCGGTCTTTTCCACCAACATACATCCCCGCAATCCAAGAAGTACCTTGGTCGATTGCGGGTTCGGTTTAAAGGATCCGGCCGCGAGAAGCTGCTGAAGGACCGCCGACGTTAGCTCAAAGGGCTGCTCAGAATTTGGCAATGGCGCAATATGCGCAAAATCAAAAGAAACATTGTCGGGCGGCCAGTTGGGCGCGGGTCTCGCGCCTTCTGGCTTCTGGAACCAAAACGGTTTGATTGTCGCCCGGTTCACGGGCCCGCCGCCGGGCTCAGCCTCTTGAAAGAGGATCTCGCTCACTTGTTCGTCGGTCAGTTCGGCACCAACGACCTGTGCTGCGGCGCGAATAACAGTCAGAGGATTGGTATTAGCCAGTGCACCGCCAGCCAATGCTAGCAGGCCACGTCGCGAAACTCCCTCATGCATTTGCGGCCTCGACGATTGCCTTCTCAAAGGATTGTGTCCTTCACACTCGCGTATTCGATGGTGTCACGGTAAAAGCTCCCCCAACTTGCTACCGGGAGCGCTGCGCACCGCCAACCGGCTCCGGCGTCAAAACATCTATGAGGTCACAGGAATAGCACGGCGGCCAGGAAAAGACGCAACGCCTTCAGTGTCGTGACCATTGCTCCCCCAACTCCCTGCAAATGAAAGTGCGGACGTTGCCTCACTCCTTGCCCACACGCCCCTCACCTACGTTGGCTCACTGGCTCACTGGCTCACTGGCTCACCCACATCGCGACTCACGAACCGCTCCATGCTCAATACTTACCTGCGTGCTGTCGTATTCCCGAGTTCACGAAATTGTCATCAGAAATAGAGATGTGGCGAGCCCGGCATCATTCGCCAATGGGCCTCAGTCAGTCGCTTTACTGCATCTCCGACTGGCCTAATCGCCTTCTCGAAGGGCTTGCGCCGTTCAGCCGATAGCCGCTTCAATCCGTCGTCAAGGCGTGCCATGCGTCCGTCAATATTGGTCACGATGGCTAGATCGCATGCGAGCAATGGCGCCGCTCGCATGGTGATGATCCGCGTCCTCCGCAATTCCTAAGAGCCGACAGATCATGCTCCTATTGATCACTCCGTACCGCGTGAACACTCGGACACGTCAGTGGCATCCTCGAATGAAGGCAGGATCTAGTTTTTACTAGCCCGAGTGGATGTCCCAACAGCGGCCATCACTCCACAATATTGAGCCAATGCAAATTCCCGAAAGCATCGCCCGCAACAGGCATCTGGCTACCGGGTATTGCCACGAGTGCGCTTACAGGCGCGTCTATCTCAAAACGGCAGATTTCGGTCGCGGTCTTCAGATCACAAACTCGAATCGTCTTGTCGACCGAACCGGAGGCGAGGCGGTTGCGGGGTAGTACCGCCAGGGCGTTTAGCCATCCGAGATGCTCCCCCAATCGATCAGTCTCGGTATCACACTGGATATGCCACCGCCTGATGGTACCATCGATGGAAGCGGAGGCGAGCCTGCCATCAGGCAAGATCGCCAGCGCGGTTATACGCTCTTGATGTCCAGCGAACCGCTTAATCTCGGTACGCCTATTTGCATCCCAAATTTGCAGGCGGCCATCGTCTGAACCTGAAACGAAGGCGGCGCCCGAAAACAGTGCCAGCGAAACGACGTGGCCGTGCTCGCACTTCAAATGCGCGACTTCCAAAGCGCTTGCTTCGTCCCAGATCTTGACGCTCCCGTCGGAGCCTCCCGAAGCCGATACCAAGTAGCCGCACTGCAGTGGTAAGAGCGCTTGAACTCGCCCACTGTGCGCGGCAATTCGCATGATGTTCCCGCGGCTTGTTTGATCCCAGACGTTAATTGCTCCACTGTAGTCACCTGATGCAAATCGCCCGCCGGACAGCTGGGCGAGGGAATAGACCCAATCAGCGCAACTCAGCGGTTTGCCGATTTCGACCCCACTAGCGATTTCCCAAAGTCTTATGGGTCGGGTGAAACGACAAGCGCCGGCACGCCGTCGTGGCGAGTGTCGAGGCGAATTACTTCTTTTTCACCCGTCAAGTCCCATAGCGCAAATATCCGTCGGAGCTGTCGGATGCAGATGCCAGTCGACCATCCGGCAACACGCTTGGTGGTGATGATGCTCGCAGAGGGCAGAACCGTCTTGATCTGATCCTTGAGCCTGTCGAGCCTTCGGCTGCGGCCGGCGTCCTGCTCCACGAAGCGGGCCACGACCTCCGGTAGCAAAGAAGTGTTTTCCGCGAACTCACGCATGACGGCAATCGCCTGCGCGGCATGTGCATCCGAGAACGATCCACGCTCTCCGCAATGCCCTTTGCCAAACAGACCACGAGCGATCTCCTGCTCCGTCAGGGAGGCGAAGTATTTCTCATGCTGCTCAGCACCGATCCGACTATGCAGCAACAGCACATCGGCAGCCGTCTGCAGGGCGTGTCGCAGCCGCGCCTCGCACTCGATCCATCGCTCCGCATCCTTCAGCCCGGGTAGCTCGTCCGCGCGTGAGCGAAGGGTGTAGGCGCCGATTTGTTCCGCATCCGCCGAACATGGTCCAGCGTGGTCGGGCGGAATGCGATGGTTTGCATCATGCGCGTAGACCGTGCCGAGATCGCGTGCGATTTGCTGTTGGCCATGGTCGTTGAGCCACTGGACCAGGGCCTCGAACTCATCGCATGCGATGGCGAAGGGGAGTGGCACCCAGCCATAGCGTTCGCCAATCAGGATGAGGAAGTTGGGCGGCGGATAACCCTTGGCGGCGCCCACCTCGCCAAGGCAGATCTCAGCTGTACGCTGGTCGAGCTGGGCTTCTTGGTTGGACGCCCCAGCGCAAGTCAAGGGGAAAGAACTGATAGCCCTTGGTCGCACAATAGGCGTCCAGATCGGGGAACACCAGGCGTTGAAGAACTTCGCGCTCTTCACCGAAATCCGCAAACGTCGAGGACACGAATAGGCGGAAGGCTTTGACCCCGTGGAGCGTTGTCGCGTCCGCCGGCTTCGTGGCATCGAGCGGGGATAGCGGGGTTGGAGCGGCGGGGACGTCGGCTTGGCCTGCAGTGGACCCATCATGCGATGCCCGGCATGCGCCCATATCTAGGGTGGACCCTTCATTCGCTCGGCGTCTGCGCCATGCGCTCACAGCGAGAACGAGCAACGCCATTACCACAGAGACGACGGCAACCCCGATCGTCGAGGCTTCGACCGATTGGTTCTGCCACAAGGTGGCCGGCAAGGTCAGGTAGTGACTTGCCGGAGCGATTAGCCACTCCAGAAAATTGCCAACATGATCGAACATGTGCGACCCGCCAACCTCAGCTTGTCACGCAGAAGAGTAGCACCGGTCGAAGTCAACAATAGCAAGACGGCCAAGGCGCACGGCCGGCGCCATTGGCATTGGCAGATCAGACGGTGTGTTGCAGCGAGCACAAGCAGCCTGACGAAGCCGATCATGCACAGGCATGCCGGCAACCGGGCCCTAATAGCTGCCGAAGTTTCCTGCAGCACCAACGTGTTCGGCTTCCTGCCAATCCGGCCAAGGAGTGCATCCCCCGCGCGGATCACCCGCGTCAGCTCGCCAATGGGTGTGGCTTGGGGTTGGAGCCGTCAGTAAAGCGTGTCAAGCGAAATGGCGTCGGGTCAACCAAAGGCGACCTCCCCATGACCAGGTCCGCCATCAACCGACCTGCGCCGGGTCCGATGCCGAAACCGTGACCGGAAAACCCGGTGGCGATGAAGAAGCCTGGGATCTTTTCAACGGCAGAAATGACGGGGATCGCATCCGGCGTCACATCAATCATGCCGGCCCAGGTTTCCGCGATACCAACGGTGCCAAACGCGGGGAAGGCCTCGGTGATGCCGGCGCGCGCCCGTTCAATGAGGAAGTGGTCTGGAGCGGGGTCGAGCACACGCATTTGCTCAAAAGGCGACGGTTCGTCAAGTTGCCAATGCCGGGGTGTCTTCCATTCATCGACAAAACGTTGACCAAAGCGAAAGCGCAATTTCTTCCAGTGAATGCGGATCGCTGGTAGATAGTGTCGAAATAGGCGGAAGCTGTCGGGCACGATGTCGACCAAGCGCGCGCCTACGGTTGAGACAGTGTAGCCGCCGTCCATGCGCTTGCGGTAGCCGAACTGTCCAGCAGCAGCGGAGATTTCCGGCCCTCCATCGAGCCGCTCAGTGCGCATAACCGAGGCGACGACGTTCAACTGCGGCAGATCGATCGCCAGATTGCCGCAGAAGAGGCGCGACCAGGCGCCGCCGGCCAGCACCACCGCGCCACACGCGATGGGGCCCTTTTCCGTCACTACGCCGACGATTCGGCCGGCTGCGGTCTCGACGCCGCGCACGGCGCAACCGTTCAGAATAGCCGCGCCACGGCGGCGCGCAGCTTGGGCGATGGCCGGCGCTGCCAGTTGCGGCTCGCCCTTACCGTCGCTGGCGGTATAGAGCGCACCTGCGTAGTTCTTCGCCAGGCTCGGCAAGCGTTGCGCAACTTCGCGACCGCCAATGATACGCGTATCCAGCTGGTGCTGACGTGCATGATCGAGCCAGCTTTCGAGGCGTGCTACATCGGCCGAGGTTTCGGCAAGATACATAATGCCGGCGCTACGGAAGCCGGTCTCCGCCGCGACCATCTCGTTCATGCCGTGCCACAGCCGCAGGCTTTCGATGGCGAGCGGTAGCTCGCGCGGATCGCGCACCATCTTGCGACACCAGCCCCAATTGCGGCTCGATTGCTCGCAGGCGACCTGTCCCTTTTCGCACAGCGCCACCGATACGCCCCGCTCAGCCAAGAAGACGGCCGTGCTGGTGCCGATGATCCCACCGCCGATGATGACGACATCGACGCGGGTGGGCAGGCTTTCATCGGAGCTGACGGGATCGACGCGTGGCGCCATGCACTTTCTCCTGGCCGGTGAATAGCATTCTTGGAGACATGAGCATTGGCCCCCGAACCGCTGTCGGCAAGGCGGTCAATGCGATAGCTGACAAGCAACCGGTGTTCACGATGAGGGGCCGCCAGACCAGAGCCGGATAAAGTCAGCCTCACAAAGAACCCTGCGCTGGAGGCCCGACAGAGCCGATTTGCCTTATTGGGTATCCGTGCACGACATAAAGGGACCGCACGCCAGCCAACGTTGTCCCACCGATCGGCCAATTGCCGCCAGCGTTCGCCCACCTCGATGTCGCGGAGCTGCAGCCGCTACAGCAACGCCGGAAGCATCGGTGCGCTCAGAGATATCTGAAGCGCGCCCATTGGCAAGCTACGCATCCAAAGTCACAAGGGCGGTGTTTGGATCGTCCGCACGTCGCGGTTCTAGACCAACCAACATCGCGCAGGCCCTTTGGAGGCTTCAGGCGACTGGCCGTAGGACCCCAATTCCATCAAAAACAGTATGGGTTCAGGCCCCGCAGTTGCTCCAACCCACTCCCCGGACCGCAAGTCAATAGTCCTTCCGCTGCCCTCAGACAGGTCCTGAACTGCGCCCTTCCATTGGCGATCAGGCTAAGCGACATCACCGCGGCCGGAGGGAGTTTGAGCTGTCAACCCCTGATCGCTGCGGCAGATGGCTCGTCAGGCGACAGTCGCATGACAGGCATAAGTACGATATTGTTCGCCCACTTAAGGAGTGGTTATGCCCTTCGAGATCGAACGCAAATTTCTCGTCCGTGGTGACGCCTGGCGGACACTCGCCACGAAGAAGTTGCACATCCGCCAAGCTTATCTGGCGTCGGATGGCAAGGCGTCTATTCGTGTCCGGATCAAGGATGATCGAGAGGCTACGCTCACGGTCAAATCTCGGATACCCGAGCGGCGCCGGCTTGAGCTTGAGTATCCGGTGCCGGTGCTTGAGGCTGAGGCGCTGATCGCGCTGCGACGGGGCAGTATCGTTGAGAAACACCGATATCTCGTTCCCCATGCAGGCGAGACGTGGGAAGTGGACGTCTTCGATGGTGAGAACGTGGGGCTGGTGATTGCCGAGCTCGAGCTCAGGGATGAGCACCAGAATATCAATCTGCCTTCCTGGGCAGGTCCTGAGGTGACGGGCCAGGCGCCTTACTATAATAGCTCCCTGGCTTTGCACCCTTTCACATCCTGGTCGCGTGAGAAGGGGCTGGTCTTGGGAATTTGATCAACCTGCGTGGGGGATGTCAATCTTCGCAGGCTGCGCGAGTCTTTTGGGCACGAGCGGGCCGCCGCTCGCCATTCTGCCGACGTTGACCCTGGTCATCGAGGCAATCTAGACCACAGACTTCAAGGGCACCTCAACCCAAACGGCTCGTCGGTATCAATGGTGGGCGCCCCCAGGCCATTCTGAGCTCGCGTCACCGAGGGCGTTGCCCGCAACCTTCGGCCCCGTGCAACTTTGAGCCCTGAGCGTTGCAGCAATTTACTAGGGATTGGGCTTCATCGCTTCATCGACGTGCGCGTTTGTTGCAGGGCGGCTAAACAGGCTTCAACCAGGCGCACCAATTCGTCCTCGAGGCTCGTCGTGCCCGGCAGCAGCGAGCGTTCTTCAAACGCGGCTCGGATTACGCCAATAACGGCGGGTGTGTTGACGAAGAGAGATGCGCGATCCAGATTTACAGTCTTGTCCCTAGCAGCCGGGCGTTGCGTTGCATGAGTTCTGCGATTTCCTGCACGGGCCTGGCATGCTCACTTACAAAACCATGGGCCAAGTGCCAGGATGGCCCGGGCCTAACAATGCAATCGAAGCACGACCGTAGCCTGCGCAGCTTGGGTGCCCGAGGCACCTCGGAACATCGTCCCATCGTCTCGCCAACCCAGAGGTCAAGGGCGGCATAGGACGAAAGACTGACATTTGCACCGTCCCGAGAGCTGGCGTCGCGTTTCCCTCTATGACACCCGAAGCTACTCCGCATCAGGCGGGAACCCGTGGCGAGACGCGTCGCAGGTAGTGCAAGAAAAAAGGCTCCACCGATGCGGAGCCTTGCAGCGGCGATGAAGACGAAACCAAAAAACCTCGAGCAGTGATTGGTCTACGGCAATGACAACATCCGCGTGAATTGTTGCTGCGTCCGCATCATATTCGCGAATGCGTAAGCTGCCCAAGCTTGCTGACGCATGATAGCGTACCAAGGCGACCAATTCAGCATAATCTCGGAGGGACTTCTCGACTCCTGCTGCGGAAGAACAGGTGGGCGGCTTGAATCCGTTCGCGCCACCTCGGGGGTCTTATACTCAGAAACGACAGCGGCAGTACGATCGCGAGGCTCCGTCCGTATTTTCGGTTGGGTAATGCCCAACGCTACAGTCCGCGGCTTTCTTCGGCTTTTGGTCTTCCTCAATTTTGTATTCGGCTTTGGCGATTTGTTCTTTTTCTGCGACAAGGGTGCTCTCCTTCATACAGTGTGTTTCCCCAACGCATGGATGGGGCAATGGAGCGTCGTTGAGTGATTTGAGACGCCCGCGCTGCGGAGCGGGACAACCTTCTTTTCACTAAGGACAACTGGGCTGGGTAAAAACAGTTCCCTCTTAATTAAGCTGGTGCACGACCGAAACGGAGATCAGGAGGCGGTTTTAGCTAGCGAACGAGCCAGCCTCACCTTGATCGGGTGCAGCAATAGCTAAATATCTTTATTTTCAGGAACAGCTCGCCATCTTGCTCCGCCATAATAAGGCGGCCCGGATCTTCAAGGGCCGCCCGGAGCGGTGACGTTGGCACTGGGGTCAGGTGCTGGCATGGTGCTCAAGAGCATGCAGTCTTTTAGGTCCGCGCAACCTCGACCTTGGCGCCATCATCTGACCGATGAGAGCAGAAACGACTTAAGAGCGTCTCCGGTCAGAACCGCATCGCCAGAGGTGAGGTGCTTGAGCCCGACCCATCCGTCGCGAATCCAGACCACGCCCCGTAGCACGTCGTCAGTGATTCGGGCTCTTGCCCCAAACTCTCCCCGCTCATCGTAAATCTTGATCGCACCACCGTTGGTTGATTGGGCGCGGGAGCAGGCGTTGCGCAAGCGGCTCGGGTTTGATCAAATGGAAAGCGCTGATCGCTGATCTTGACAACCGAAGGCGCGCAGGGGTGGTTGTCAATCTCGCGAGTTCAGATAACCGCGCTGGAATTCAGAGACCTTCCTCAACTCGCTCAAGTCGTGAATGTGAACCCTTCCCTTCCTCACCGTAGGTAGTTTTCTGTCGCGCAGTTGACGCAGCACACGGTTGACGTGAATGGCAGTGAGGCCCAGCGCGTCGGCAATGACGAACTGGCTGAGCGGACACCCGAATTCGGTTTCCGTGGCTTGACCTACCAGGCTCAGCCTCTCAGCCAGCTCCATGAAAAAATGAGCCGTGCGCTCGATGGCGTTGCGCCGCCCAACGTTGACAAGGTGCTCGACAACCATCGGCTCGTCACGGGACGCAGCCCACAACAGCGCCGCCCCAAGACGGGGGAACTCAGTGACGCACTTCATGACGTGCGTGCCATCCACCGGACTGACGACGGCATCGGTCAAGGCGGAGACGGAGTGATCGGCAGTGCGGAGAAGGACGCTGCGCAAAGCTACAATGTCACCGGCTATCGGAAAGAGCCCTTGTCGTCCTCAAATCCCATATCTTGTCGTAGCAGGTCGCCGAGTCGCTTGAGGGTACTCGTGTTCATATAGGGCTAATCGAGACGAATTCCCGATGAGGGCAGGTGGTCGTCGGCCTGCTCATAATCCTCCCCACGCTGGAGCTGCTGCTTAGCGCGCAAAGTGTCTTTTGAGAATGCGAAGCGGCGTTCCTCGCGGGGCGCCGCTTGCAAACACCGTCGTCAACGGGCGACGCACTGCCTGTAGCGACGCAAGATCTCTTGGCAGTTCCCCGCGGTGTAGCCATAGCTCCGGCGCACGCCGACATCCCCACTTCGCAAGCCGCGCCTGCGATCGACATCGACGCCAATCCGCGTACGCCGATCACCTCTGTAGCCGTGCCTGCCTCGGTCGACATTTGCATCGACATTGGTGCTGCGACGCTGCCCACCACGCGCTTCGCCCGATCGCACCTGACCGCCTTTGTCGCCTTGACTTTGTGCCGCGCCGCCAGCTTGGCCGCCGCCAGTGCGCGCCCCAGTATCCTTACCCTGTGCGCCGGCGGTTCCTTTCTCTTCGCCCTTTTGCTGCACCTTTTGTACAAAAGCGCTGGAGCCGGTTGCGGTGGCGCCCGGAATGAGTGCCGCTGCTTGCTGTATGCTTACGCCAAGGGCCAGCACCGATGCGGCGGTGCTTAACACCAACAGATTTCGCATGTGAAAATCCTTGTGCTGCGTTTTTAGCTCCTAACTAGGGAGCCTTGGGGATGAACGTGGGGCGGGAAAAGAAGTTGCTCGTTTAAAAACAATTACATGGTCGAAGCGCGACGTTTCGAGAGTGCAAAGATCCGATTGTACGGAGTGCGTTAGCCGGCTCGTCTGTTTGCAGCGGCGAAGAAGGCGCCATGTACTCGCACGCGCATTGCAAAAGGAGCTTAAGCTTCACTAAACGGCAATGTGGGACACCGTCTACGCGCATTGTCCTTAGTGTAAACCACGAACCGCCATGGAAGTGTCCGAGGCGCCTGGCGTCTCGGACAGCAATACAGAAAGCGCACTGCCGGTACAGGATTCCGCGGTAATGAGCGTTAGATTTCGTCTGCTTGCCGCGGCCAGCACGCGCTGCTCATTGGGCGAGCTCAACAGACATCGCCGATCAGGCCGCCGCTTTTCGGTTGGCGGAGCTCTCCGCGATCTTCGTCAACGGCTCATTGGCATGTTTCTCTTCCTTGAGATTATGCTCAAGGAGCCTGGCGGCGTCGTGCTTGCCGAGCTGATTGGCCCAGGCGATCAGCGTGCCATAGCGGGTGATCTCGTAATGTTCGACAGCCTGAGCAGAACCGATGATGGGGGCATCGAGGACGGCGTTGTTCTTGATGTCCGCCATATGCTTTTTGGCCTCAGCCAAAATCCCTTCGATCGCATCGCATTTCTTGCGACGCGCGGGCGTGTCGATGAGCTTGAACACCCCTGAGATGACAGCGCAGGTTTCCGGAACGTGAGTGCACCTGAAAGGCGCCCACCGGGCAACTACATTGCGAACCAGATGCCCGATATCGCGGAGGCATTGCCCAACGGGCGCCCGAAGGTTCTGTTGCTTCTGGGTACCAACATGCTGTCGTCATTCGCAGACGCCGGACGAGTCGCCCACGGCCTCGACAAGGCAGAGATGGTCGCGTGCGTTGATCTGTTCATGAACGAGACGGCACGGCGTTTTGCCGATGTCATACTGCCGGGAACCGCATGGCTTGAGGAGCTGGGTTTCAAGGTAACGAACACACACCTCTATCTGATGGAACGCGCGCTTGAGAGAGAAGGGGAGACGCGCCCACTCTACGAAATCTCGTCTCTGGCGACTTCTCTGGGACTTGCTGATTTCTTTCTTTGGGGGTCGGGGGAAGAGGTGCTCGATGCTATTCTGGATCACCCGACGACCGCCACGCGATGGTAGCGAAGCTAGTCGCTGCTAGTGGCTTCCTGCCCCTCAGAGTGCCCGCCGTCGCCTATGCGATCGAAAATTCGAGTCACCGTCCAAAATCGAATTCTACTCGTCAGAAGCGGAGAGACTGGGATTGCCACCGCTCCCAGTGCACAAGGTTGAGAAAGCTCCGCCGTATCCGTTGGTGCTGAGTTTCGGAAGGACCCTGACACACTTCCGCGCGTTTCTACGACGAGGGAAAGCGCTGCCGGCGTTGGCAAAACATAACAGGCGGACGCAGATGCGCGTCAGCTTGCCAATGGTAATGCGATTGAGATTTACAATGAGCGGGGCGAGTTTTCGGCAAAGGCCTGCATCACCAACGACGTACCGCCAGGTGTGGTCTCGATTCGCGATGGATGGGTCGGCCTCAACAATCTCACATGAGGAGACGCGGTTCTGAGCGGAGATGCTCTCAGTCTGTTTCCGTTTTCCGTTGGCCAGGCGGATTATGGCGCTCGAGTGTCGCGCCAAATTCTATCGCGATCGCCTGAGTCGTTCCTGACCGCACTGGCAGTTGATCGCGTTTTTGGCGTGAGAAGATCTTAAAGAACGATCTTCATCAGTCAAGCGACCTCGGGCTTCGAGTCAACTGTATACGCCATCAAGCCACCCTGATCGATGTAACCTGACCACGCGTCAATGGTGGGAACGCGGTAACGTGCAGCGAGATCAACAATGAGGCGACGGTCGGCCCACAAGAACTGATCTGCCGCTACCATCAAGCCGTCTTGCGGAGCCATCGACGAGATTGTAGCGTCAATGTCGGCTGCTGTGCATTCCATAGGTCCCATCGCAGGTGGCTTAGCACGCGAACAATGACGCACCTACCCCTTGTGAGCCCTCGTGGACCTCCTATGTATGAGGTGCGCGTCATGCGGGGCGTGGCCCCGCCATTCCCGAAAGGGCTGGCGCCTACCTCTCTTCTTGAACAGTCAGGCGGCAGGTTGTTTGCAGCAACATGCCGCCTTTGAAGAAGAGGCGCAGCGCGCTTCAACGAAGGGCACTTGCATGAATCCGATCACGAGGCGGAGCGGCGCGCAACGGCCGCGTCCGCGAGGCGTCCAGCTCCCGCAGAACTCCGGGAACGCACGGCAGAAATACGAGCGGTACTTGACCCTCGGGCGCGAAGCTCAACTTGCCGGGGACGCAGTGGAAATGGAGCGCTGCTACCAATTTGCGGACCACTATTTCCGGGTGATGCGGGCCGCAGCCGGTCCCGATCCCGAGGATGGGAGGGAAAGAGCCCATGCGTTCGAACCCACAACAAGTCGACTATAAGACGCACATTCTGATCGGCGTTCGTGCGAATGGCATGATGACCGTGATCGCGGATTGGCCGCACGTGCCGAAGCAGGGCCGACGTCCAGAAAGAAATTGTGACAGCGCGCGACGGTTACGTGACATTCGTCCTGTGCACGCCGACCGCGATCATTCCAACAGGCGGACATGGAGACGCCGCGGGACACCAATCTTTTGGTTCTTCCCGTCGTTGATGAACCCGACAGGCGCGCGGTTGCTGGGAGAGCCCTAGCGAGCGCGACCATGCTCTTGATTGTAAACGAAGTGCGATCCCGAAAATCACCTGCCGCGGTAGTGAGAGAAAGATTGTCGCGCTATAGAGGAGGCGAGGATGATGGTGGACTAAGCGGTCGTGTTATACGAGCTCATATGGATGCGCCAGCGCTTGCCAAGTCAAGCGTGGTAATTTCGATCAAGTCGACCGGTTTGAGCTGCGTCGGGCGACGAGTGGCGACCCAGCGAGGTCGGCTCGAACGAGAGCGTCGTGAACAGCGCAAGGGCAGCGACGGCTGCCAAGAATAAAGACACACCCAGCACAATAGCGGCGTTGTAGCAGCGTACGCGCCGGCGCACCTGCGTGATTGTGGCAGAGGGCATCGCGCGGCCGACGACCACGCTCCAGGTCCCAAAATATGAGCCTAGGTTCGGAACGACCCTGGTGGCCCCGCGTTGGCCATTTGAGGTGTTCCGTCGATCAGGGGAACCTTCACCAACGCGCTGACAGATTAAGGGCCGTCTGATTTCCTGCATGGGAGACCCCATGGAAGGTCGACGATCTATTTTGCACCGTCTCGGCAGAGGCGAAGGAGCCGAGGCCAGAATGCGCCTGCGCCGGGTCGCGTGTCATTTTGAGAACGTCGGCCAGCACACATCAAAGAGTTTACCGAAGGTCAGCTGGCGCCAGCTCGCGAATACGGATGCGGCAGGCAAGATGATGCTCGCGGTGTTTCTCGGCACGTTCATTCTCCTTGCGTTCCTGTTTTGCGTCGCACACCTGGTGCGCGCATAAGGTGTGCGAATAGATGCCGGAAACGAACTTAGCTAGGGTGTCGGCGTCAAACGACGCGCCGCTCATCAGTTTACGCGCCCTCGTCATGCCGGATCTCCTTTAGGGAAAGAACTTCCGCTATCGCGTCGATCAACGTGGCGGGACTGTCTGGTTTCGGAATCACGACGGCGCCCGGCTGCGCCGCGTGCGGATAGCCGCTGTAGATAATGAAGGGACAATCTTGAGGTCAACCGACCTCCCTCGAAGCGCTTCCGGATCGTCCTGCGGCG